>Ga0307998_1000004_pt1 | contig 130795 bp, 125 predicted proteins | sample Davwhametageno37_FD_203147 | JGI IMG/M metagenome (GOLD analysis project Ga0307998, IMG submission 203147) | Marine microbial communities from Davis Island wharf, Antarctic Ocean - #37 | ecosystem: Environmental > Aquatic > Marine > Unclassified | place: Antarctic Ocean: Davis Island wharf... | reverse complement strand
TCGGAGGTTTTAGCAATGACCATAGATGCCTCGCCGGACCAAATCTCGCGGTCCGCGGCAACTAAATTCACCTGAATGAGGTTGGCCACTAGCCGAGGTCTTTCTTGATGCGCTCATAGGCCTTCATCACGTCATCAATGCCACCGCAGTTATAGAAGGCCTGCTCTGGCACGTGATCAAGCTCTCCATCGGCGATCATAGTGAAGCCTTCGATGGTGTCCTTTAGTGGCACGGTCGATCCAGCAACACCGGTGAACTTGGTTGCCATGAAGGTGTTCTGGCTCAAGAACTGCTCCATGCGTCGCGCCCTTGAAACGGTGATCTTGTCTTCCTCGGAAAGCTCCTCAACACCCAGAATGGCGATGATTTCCTGGAGTTCCTTGTTCTTCTGAAGTATGGCCTTGACTCGAATAGCCGTGTTGTAGTGTTCGTCGCCCAGGTAGGCGGCGCTCAGAATACGAGAGGTCGAACTCAGTGGATCCACGGCTGGGTAAAGACCACGTGAAGCAATCTCACGGCTTAGCTCAGTAGTTGCGTCCAAGTGAGCGAAGGTGGTTGCTGGAGCTGGATCGGTGTAGTCATCGGCAGGAACATAAATGGCCTGAAGTGACGTGATCGAGTGGCCCTTGGTCGAAGTAATGCGCTCCTGCAATAGACCCATCTCGTCCGCCAAGTTCGGCTGGTATCCAACAGCTGATGGCATACGACCAAGCAGTGTCGAAACCTCGGCCCCGGCCTGAGTGAATCGGAAGATGTTGTCAATGAAAAGCAACACGTCCTGGCCTTGAACGTCACGGAAGTACTCCGCCATGGTCAATGCAGAAAGCGCCACACGCAAACGGGTCCCAGGTGGCTCATCCATCTGGCCGAAGACCAGAGCGGTCTTCTCCAAGACGCCTGCCTCTGCCATTTCCTCAATCAAGTCGTTACCCTCACGAGTACGCTCACCAACACCGGCAAATACCGATACACCGTCGTGGTTCTCGGCAACACGGTAGATCATTTCCTGGATCAAAACGGTCTTGCCTACACCGGCACCACCGAATAGACCAATTTTTCCACCCTGAACATACGGGGTGAGCAAATCAATGACCTTGATGCCCGTCTCGAACATCTGAGTTTTCGACTCAAGCTGATCAAACGGCGGTGGCGTGCGGTGGATTGGCCAACGCTCCTTGATTTCAAACTTTTCGCCAGGCTTACCATTCAAGATCTCGCCTAGAACGTTGAAAACCTTACCCTTGGTGACATCACCAACTGGAACCATGATCGGATTCCCAGAGTCGTGCACTACCCCACCGCGGACTAGACCGTCCGTCGGCTGCATGGCAATCGCTCTGACAAGGTCATCGCCTAAGTGCTGCGCAACCTCGAGAGTCAAGGTGCTCTTCTGGTCGCCAAAGGCTACCTCTGTGGTCAGGGCGTTGTAGATTTCCGGGATGGAATCATGCGGAAACTCGATGTCTACCACCGGTCCGTTGACTCGCGCGATACGACCCGTTGCGGTCTTTGTGCTCTCGGCCATTATGTTTTCTCTTTCTTAGTCCTCGGACACCGTTGAGAGCGCGTCTGCGCCTCCAACAATTTCCGAAATCTGCTGGGTGATCTCTGCCTGACGCGCCTGGTTGGAGAGCCTGGTGTAGTTCAGTATTAGTTTTTCAGCGTTGTCTGTTGCGCTCTTCATCGCCTTTTGTCTCGCGGCGTGCTCGGCAGCCGCCGACTGCAGCATTTTGTTGTAGATGCGGTTTTCTATGTAAACAGGAAGCAAGCTGTCAAGAACCTTTTCCACCTCAGGCTCAAACTCGTAGAGCGGGTGAACTTCGCTCTCCTCAGCCTCCTGTTCAACGATCTCTAGGGGCAGCAACCTGGTGGTGTTTGGCTCCTGGACCATCATCGATACAAACTGATTTCCCACAAGATAAATCTGGTCAGCGCCACCGTCTTCAGTGGGCTTGATGAAAAGTTCAGTTATTTCATTTGCAATCTCGCGAGCGGTTTCCAGGGTAGGTACGTCGGTCCCGCCGGTCCACACCTTCTGCGCTGCACGCTGGCGAAATTTGAAATTCGCCACTGCCTTGCGCCCGACAAGATAGTAAAGAACCTCTTGCCCCTGATCCTTGAGAAGTTTCGTAAGCTGCTCAACTTCTTTGAGAACAGACGAAGAAAAGGCTCCTGCGAGGCCTCGGTCAGAAGTGAACACCACAATTGCGGAACGTGTTGGTGACTCAATTTTTCGAGTCAGTGGGTGATCAACATCGGAGTAAGTCGCAACGGCAGAAACGGCCTTGTTAACAGCCCGGGTATACGGATTTGACGCGCTCACACGCTGCTGTGCCTTCTGGATTCTCGATGCAGAGATCAACTCCATGGCACGGGTGATCTTCTTGGTCGTCTTGGCAGACTTTATTTTCTGCCTATAGACCCGAAGTTGCGATCCCATAACCTAACCCTTACCTGTCTCTATCGCTTTTGGCGAACAATTTTCTCTTGGTCGATTTCGTCGTCGGCTAACGCCTCGACGTTGTCCTTACCCGAGCCGATTAGTGGCTCTCCGGTGTGCAACTGGAACATCTTCTTGAACTGATCCATCGCCTTCTTGAGCTCGTTGATGGTGTCATCTTCTAGCTTCTCAGTCTCGCGGATGGTTGTCAGGGCCTTCGAGTTGCGCTTCAGGTAATCCAAGAACTCCTGCTCAAACCTCAGGACGTCTTCTACCGGCAACTCATCAAGCAAGCCTGCAGTGCCGGCCCAGATTGAGACTGTCTGGTCTTCAACTGGGTAGGGAGAATACTGAGGCTGCTTCAAGAGCTCTGTCAGTCTCGCACCACGTGCAAGCTGCTTCCGGCTTGCAGCATCAAGGTCAGAAGCAAACATTGCAAATGCTTCAAGGGCTCGGTACTGAGCCAGTTCAAGCTTCAAGGTTCCAGAAACCTTCTTGATGCCCTTCTGCTGAGCGGCTCCACCAACACGGGAAACCGATATACCAACATCAATAGCTGGTCGCTGATTTGCGTTGAACAAGTCCGACTGCAAGAAAATCTGACCATCGGTGATAGAAATCACGTTGGTCGGGATGAATGCGGATACGTCGTTGGCCTTTGTCTCCACGATTGGTAGACCAGTCATCGATCCGGCACCCATTGCGTCTGAGAGCTTTGCGCAACGCTCCAACAATCTGGAGTGAAGATAGAAAACGTCGCCTGGGTAGGCCTCGCGACCCGGTGGCCTGCGAAGTAGCAACGACACCGAGCGATAGGCTTCCGCCTGCTTGCTCAAGTCGTCGAAAACGATTAGGACGTGCTTGCCCGCATACATCCAGTGCTGACCAATGGCGCTACCGGTATAGGGAGCCAGGTACTTAAAACCAGCAGCATCAGAGGCTGGAGAGGCGACGATTGTCGTGTATTCCATTGCGCCGGCTTCTTCCAAAGCGCCGCGTACACCGGCAATTGTTGAACCCTTTTGACCGATTGCCACGTAGATACAACGAACCTGCTTGTTGGGGTCTTTCGACTTCCAGTTTTCAACTTGGTTGATAATCGCGTCCACCGCGATAGCAGTCTTACCTGTCTGACGGTCACCGATGATTAGCTGTCGCTGTCCACGGCCGACTGGAATCATGGCGTCAATGGCCTTGATTCCGGTTTGTAGTGGCTCGTGAACCGACTTGCGATCCATCACGCCTGGAGCCTGTAGCTCCAGCGCACGGCGACCCTCGGCCTTGATCTCACCCAGTCCGTCAATAGGCACGCCTAGAGGGTCCACAACTCGACCCATGAAGCCGTCACCAACAGGAACGGACAACACCTCACCAGTTCGGTGAACCTCCATACCCTGCTCGATTCCGCCGAACTCACCGAGGATAACTACACCGATTTCACGCTCATCCAGGTTGAGAGCCAAGCCAAGAGTGCCATCGGCAAACTTAAGCAACTCATTCGCCATCGCGGACGGCAATCCCTCTACGTGCGCAATACCATCGGCTGCGTCCGTGACGTAGCCAACCTCTTGCTTGTCGGTCCCCTTTGACTCATAGGACGACACGAAGTCCTTCAGGGCATCCCGAATTTCATTCGGGTTGATCTTTAGCTCTGACATTGGTTCCTCTGCTTACTTGTTGGTTTCAACTCAACCGAGTTGCAATCTTGCGTTTTGAAGTTTTGTGAGAACGGTGGCGTCCAAGACCTCACCGTTTACGGTGATGTGTAATCCACCGATAATTTCTTGATCTATCTCAACATTAAGTTGAAGCTCTCTACCGAAAACCTTCGTCAATGCCGCAGACAATCTTGATAGTTGATCTTCGGACAACTCTTTTGAAGCCCGAACGTTTGCAACCGATTCGCCCGCGAACTCGGCGATCCACATCCCATACTGCTCCAGGACCTCAGCGAAGCGCTTGAAGGTTCTCGAGTGGACAGCCTGACCAGCCAGGATTCCCGTTGTTTCACTTGCTTTATTGTTCAAAAGCTTTGCAACCAGAACCATCTTCGCCTCGACCGATGCCCTGGTCGAAGACAACGCCAGCTCTAGCTGTGGATCGGAAGACACTAGTTGTCCGACGGCAAACAATTCGGCCTGGACAACATCTATGTCTTTCGATGCAGCTGCGGCCGCGCGAACACCCAAAGCTTCAGCGGTTAACGCCAAGTCTCGAGTGGCAGACCATCGCATTTGAGCCATTTTGCCCAGTAGCCCAACGGTTTCCTTAGAAAGCTTCGGCCCAAATACGGCTTCAACTAGCTTTGACTTCCCTGCGGCTTGGGCGGAAGGATCCGATAGTGCCGAACGAAGCTGTGGGCTTGAAAGCAAAGCATTAGTGGCGGCAAAAAGCTCACTTGTCGTAAGCAGGCCAACCTTGCCGAGCTTGGAAAGTTCCTGCTCGGCTAATAGCCTTGACTGCCTCGTACTTGATGCCACTTTTACTTCGCCTTCTTGCCTTCTAGTTCAGCTATAAACTCATCAACGACCCTATTGGCGACCTTGTCATCGTCCAGCTTTTCGCCAACTATGCGAGAAGCTAGTTCGATTGCTAGGGCACCAATTTCGCCCCTAAGAGCGTTAGCTGCCGAGTCGCGCTCGGCTAGCAAACTTGCTTTTGTCGTATCGGAGAGTCGCTCTGCATCCTTAGCCGCCTGCTGCTTTAGCTCCGAAAGAATCGCGGCGCCTTCGGCTCGAGCATCTTCTCTAATCGAAGACGATTCGGCGCGAAGCTGAGCCTTGTCGGCCTCAACCTCCGCAGTGCGAGCTTCAGCCGCTTTCTGCGCAGCTTCGGCGTCGGCAAGCCTGCCTTCGATTGCCTGTGCCCTCTCGTCGAGCATTCTTTTGAATCCAGGCAAAACCTTGAACCAGAAGAACACCAAAAGAACTACGAAGACAACTGACGACCAGAGAATGTCATAGTCAGCCGGCAGCAGTGGGTTAGGCGTTTCGGCCCCCTCTGGTGCGGCTGCTGCAAGAATTCTGGAAATCATCGTTTTATCGCTTTCTTAGACGAAGATGAATGGGGTCGCAAGACCAATCAGGGCAAGAGCCTCGGTGAAGGCGATACCTAGCCACATGGTGACCTGAAGTCGTCCTGCTAGCTCAGGTTGGCGAGCAATGGATTCGATGGTCTTTGAAACCACCAGTCCTACACCAATTCCTGGTCCAATTGCAGCCAGACCGTAGCCTACGACTGCTATGTTGCCGGTTAGTTCGGCGATGTTTACTGCGTCCACTTTATTTCCTTCCGTGGGGGTTTAGTGTTCGTCTGCTAATGCCAACTGGATGTAGACAGTAGTCAGAAGTGTAAATACGTAAGCCTGCAAAACTGAAACCAAAATCTCAAAGAGAGTAAAGGCAAAGCCAAACAACAAGGTTCCAACCCCGAATAGGCTCATGAGTCCGCCGGCCTGAAAGAAGAAGAACTGCGTTGCGGAGAAACAAAGGACCAGCAGCAAGTGGCCGGCAATCATGTTCATCAGAAGTCGAAGCGCCAACGTAACTGGTCGCAAAATAAAAGTGGACAACAGCTCGATAGGGGTAACCAAAATGTAGAAAGGCTTTGGAACCCCTGAAGGAAACAGCGAATTCTTGAAGAACCGCAAGCCGTGCTTCCTGGTTCCAGCATAAATAAACGTCACGTAGGCCACCCCTGCCAAAACAAGGGGAATTCCAATCACAGAGGTTCCGGCTATGTTGGCAAAAGGAATAACTCCGGTGATGTTCATTCCAAACACCATGAAAAATATTGTGGTCAAAAGTGGAAGGAATCGTTCTCCATCTTTTTCACCCAGCTGGTCATGAGCAATTGATTTCCGAACAAAATTCAGCGCCAACTCACCGAGAAGTTGAAAACGGCCCGGGACAACATTTCCAGTTTTAACAGCCTTATTAAACTTCGCCGTCCAGAGCCAAAAAATCACAATAAGTAGGACCATGACAATCAGACGGATCATCATGATTCGATTGATTGCAAAAGGAGTGCCAGCAAAAGCAACTATTTCGGGATAAAATTCGAAAATGCTCGGGGGACTGAACTCCCCATCTTCAGCCCTAAACAGGCTTAGCGCACTCAACAACGTTGTTCTCCTGGTCCGGGCGGCATACTTCACTCCGCGAAATGATCATGGATTTGTAATTAGTATAAAAGACGTAAGGCGCCTTGTGGAGCAAAATCGGAAAAAAGTGGCTAATTGCCGACAGTTGGAACTCTCCCCTTGAGAACCAACCAAGAATCTATGGCCAAGCCACCGAGCACAGTAGCCACGACCGCAAAGAAAAACACCGGGCCAGCAAAGCCTTCGGCGTTCTGCAAAGCGAGCAGGACTCCTGCGAATAGCAAAAACTTAAACAGCCAGCCACCAAGCACCATTGCGTAGAAACCATTTAGGGACAATTTGCCTCCGAACCAGATGCTCAAGATCGTCATTGCCCCAAACAAAGCCGAGACGCCAGCGCCTATCAGGGCAGCAAAAACTCCTGGCAATTGATAAAAGATGTACCCCAGCAGTGAGCCAACAAGTGCTATTGCCACTGCTAAAAAAGTGCTGAGCCTGAGGGCTTTGGAAAATAAAGTGTCCGAACTATTTGCCAAGACTGCTCCTTGCTTTAGTTACCCGCCGAAAAACCGGCCAGTAGGTGTGGATCAGGGCGATGATCATCCATGCCCCAAAAATTATGATAACTGGAGCGGCTTCGATCCAGAAAAAAAGCAGGAGACATAGCGAGACGACAGTAGTCCAATGATAAAAAACAAGCACCGCGCCCCGATGTGAGTGACCCAAGTCCTGCAACTGGTGGTGCAGGTGCTCTCGGTCAGCTGCGAAGGGGGATTGACCCCTGCGCACCCTTCGCACGACGGCTAGGAGAAGATCTAAAAGCGGCACCAACAGGATCACCACCGGCAGAACCAATGGGATAAGTGCGGGTAACAAGTCATTTCTGGTGACGGTAGCCGGATCGATAGACCCAGTGACCGCTATAGCGCTGGTAGCCATCATTAGACCGAGAAGCATCGCCCCTGAATCTCCCATGAAAATCTTTGCTGGGCTGAAATTATGCGGCAGGAAGCCAGCAATCGCGCCCAGTACAACCGCCGAAAGCATGCCGGCTATCGAAAAGTAGTCCGTTGGTGACGTCTGCTGAGCCAGAACGTAGCTATAGACGAAAAAGGCCAGGGTCCCAATACCCACTACTCCTGCAGCAAGACCATCAAGCCCGTCAATAAAGTTGACTGCGTTCATGACCAGCACCACCACAAATACAGTTATCGCGAGGGACACGCCAAAACTACCGACGGTTAGACCGCCAATTGGCAGCGAAACAATTTGCACACCGCTGGAGGCCAAAATCCAGGCCGCCGCGATTTGTCCGCCCATTTTGGCTGTCCAATCAAGCTCAATTAGATCATCAAGTAGGCCCACCACAACGATCAGTCCGCCGGCTCCGACTATTGCCCAAATCGGACCCGGATCCCTGAAAACGGATTCGAACCATCCGAAAGACCCAGCAACAATAATGCCGACCACGATTGCGATAAAGATTGCAACCCCACCGATTCTTGGGGTGGGTGTCTTATGGACGTCTCGAGCCCTGATGGCGGGAGTGATGTCGTAGCGCTTGGCCAAGTATCGGACCGCCCAAGTCGCCAAATAACTAACCACTGCCGTGATTATGGCGACCAAGAGATATGCCCGCACTAGTCGACCTCGAGCTCCACATCGCCAATCACACTTCGGATTCGCTCGAGCGACAAGGCACCCTTTCGTAAGACGCGGATTGCTTCGCCATCCCTAACTTGAGTCAAGTCCAAAATAGTGGACGCCTCACCCTTAGGGCTGCCACCACCATCTAGGTAAACAGGTACCTTGTCACCGAAATAATCAAATGCCTGCTGCGCCGTCACAGCGGCCGGATTTCCGGTGGTATTGGCACTTGATACCGCCAGTGGCCCAACGTCTTCCAGTAAGGCCAGAGTGATTTTATGATCTGGTACTCGAAGTGCTACTGTCCCCCGAGTCTCTCCCAAATCCCAGTCCAATGATGGCTGAGCCCTAAGAACCATGGTGAGAGCCCCAGGCCAAAAAGCTGCCGCTAGCTTGCTCGCAACTAATGGCAAGTCAGTCGCCAACGCAGAAAGAGTTTCAACTTTTGGAATCAGCACCGGGGGCGGGACACTTCGATCTCTGCCCTTCGTTTTGAGCAAAAGCTCGACAGCCTTGTGGCTAAATGCATCCACAGCAATGCCGTAAACGGTATCGGTGGGTATTACAACAACTTCATGGCGCTGCAAAGCTACTTTGGCCTGCCTAAATCCCGTCAACAAGTCAGTGTCGAGTGAACAGTCATATATTCGCTGCATATCGGCCTCCGGCTACGCTGTCGCACTGACGGCGCGAAGTCGACCGGTTGGATCCGGGTGGACTTGAATCCTGCGCCAATTGTTTTCTAATAGTAATTCACAGATCGAATCTGATTGACCATCCGCATGCTCCAATACCAGCAATCCGCCATCTCTCAGAATCAGCTTCGTACTAGTTACAACGTCGCGAACAACGTCGAGACCATCTTCCCCACCGTATAGGGCCTGAACTGGGTCATGGTCCCTGACTTCTTCATCAAGCGGAACCATGGTGTTGGGGATGTAGGGGGGATTAGAAATAATTAGATCGAATTGCGGCAAATCACCGATTAGCTCCATGAAGTCACCCTCCAGCAAATCCACATTCGCCTTGAGCGCAATGATATTTGCCCGAGCAAATTCGGCCGCTGCGCTTGATAACTCAATCGCGGTCACTTTGGCATTGGTCTCTTTGGCAATCGAAATCGCAATTGCACCGGAGCCGGTTCCAATATCCAGTGCCAAAGGCTCTCCAGGCAATAGAGCCAGGAAATCAATTGCGACCTGAACAACCTGTTCTGTCTCTGGGCGCGGAATGAATACACCTTTGCCAACAATGAGCTCAATTGAGCGAAATGGAGCCTTGCCGGTTATGTGCTGCAACGGAACTCTGGTGCAGCGCAGCTCTACTAAATCGAAAAACCCACTCGGTGCCATAAGTTCAGTTTCAAGGATTAACTGGGTAGCTAATTCGCCCCTTGAAATTTCCAGAGCATGGCACATCAAAAGCTCTGCCTCTGCCATCGCCGATGCAATCCCAGCAGCCGAAAGTGAGGCTACGGCCTGTTTCAAAGATGTAGAGGCGAGCACTAGCTATCGCCGAATGCCGCCAGCTGGGCCTCTTCGTCGGTTTTGATGCAAGACTGCACCACCGGCTCCAAGGCTCCGTCCATCACTTGATCTAGGTTGTAAGACTTATAACCAGTGCGATGATCGGCAATCCTGTTCTCAGGAAAGTTATAAGTTCTAATGCGCTCGGAGCGATCGACACTTCTAACCTGCGATTTCCTAGCCGCAGACAGCTCTGCGTTTAGCTCCTCTTGCTGCGCTGCCAAAATCCTAGCTCGCAAAACTCGCATCGCCGCATCACGGTTTTGCAGCTGGGATTTTTCGTTCTGCATTGAAACCACGATGCCAGTGGCTAAGTGGGTTATTCGAACAGCAGAGTCGGTTGTGTTAACTGACTGGCCCCCCGGACCCGAGGAGCGAAAGACGTCAATTCGAATGTCATTCTGGGAAATCTCTACCTCTTCAGGCTCATCGACCTCGGGGAAGGCCAAAACTCCGACAGCGGAGGTGTGTATTCTTCCCTGAGTTTCAGTAACTGGTACTCGTTGAACCCTGTGAACTCCGCCCTCGTATTTCATGTGAGCCCAAACGCCCTGTGCGGGGTCAGTTGCGTTTGACTTAATGGCAACTTGAACGTCTTTAATCCCACCCAAATCGCTCTCGGTTTTGCTCAGAACTTCGGCTTTCCAACCCTTGGAGGTCGCATAGTGCAAATACATTCTCAAAAGATCGGCGGCAAACAGCGCGGACTCTGCCCCGCCTTCGCCGGCTTTGACCTCGATAATTACATCCCTGCCATCATCTGGGTCTCGCGGTATAAGCAATCGCCTGAGTTTTTCAGCTGCTTCGGCAAGTTGATTTTCTAAAATGGGAAGCTCCTCAGCAAATGCGGAATCCTCTTTAGAAAGCTCCTTGGCTGCCGCTAAGTCGTCATCTAAGCTTCGCACGAGCTCATCGGCACGCATGATTGCGCTGAGCTCGGCATAGCGTCTATTAATCTTCCTAGCCAAGCCAGGGTTTGTGTGCACAGCCGAGTCACTGAGTTGCTCCTGCAAACTCGCGTGCTCAGCCCTTAGGCCCGCAAGCGAATCAACCAAGTTATTCTCCGTCGGAATCTGAAGGAACTGGCATTGACTTCTCCAGCTTCAGCAAGAACTCAACGTTGCTCGCTGTTTCCTTCAAGCGGTTCAGAACTAGCTCGAGAGCCTGCTGCTGCTCAAGGCCCGCAAGCGCTCTGCGGAGCTTCCAAATAATCTTGGTCTCCTGTGGGCTCATTAGCAGCTCTTCGCGTCTGGTACCAGATGCATTGATGTCAACGGCTGGGAATATTCGCTTGTCAGCAAGCTGACGAGAGAGCCTGAGCTCCATGTTTCCAGTGCCCTTGAACTCTTCGAAGATAACCTCATCCATTTTGGATCCAGTATCAACAAGGGCAGTAGCCAAAATAGTTAGCGATCCACCGAATTCAATGTTTCTGGCGGCACCAAAGAAACGCTTTGGTGGATAAAGAGCTGAAGAGTCCACTCCACCGGACAAAATTCGGCCCGATGCCGGTGCACTCAGGTTGTAGGCACGACCTAATCTCGTGATCGAGTCAAGCAAAATAACTACATCATGACCCATCTCCACTAGACGCTTTGCGCGCTCGATAGCGAGCTCGGCGACCGTTGTGTGATCTTCGGCAGGTCGATCAAATGTGGATGCAATTACCTCACCCTTGACTGTGCGCTGCATGTCAGTTACTTCTTCTGGTCGCTCGTCAACCAAAACAACCATCAGGTGGACCTCAGGGTTGTTGGTCGAAATAGCGTTGGCAATAGCCTGAAGAACTAGGGTCTTTCCGGCCTTTGGAGGCGAAACAATAAGTCCACGCTGCCCCTTACCGATTGGAGCAACTAGGTCAATAATTCTCGTCGAGAGGCGCTTGTTGTCGGTCTCTAGGCGCAAGCGAGTGTCCGGGTAAAGCGGAGTGAGCTTGCCGAACTCAACCCTCTCGGCCGACTCTTCAAGGGTTTGCCCGTTCAAAGTTTCAATCTTGACTAGGGCATTAAATTTTTGACGCTGGTTGTTTTCGTTATCGCGAGGTTGACGAATTGAACCCACGACTGCATCGCCCTTACGCATACCGTATTTCTTTACCTGGCCCAAGGAAACATAAACATCGTTGTCGCCTGGAAGGTAACCGGAAGTGCGAAGGAACGCGTAGTTGTCCAGCACGTCCAAGATTCCAGCAACTGGGATAAGGACATCATCTTCGCTTACTTCAGGCTCTGCTTCGTCCTGGGGTCCACGTCCACGTCCACGGTCGCGATCGCGATCGCGGTAACGACCGCGTCGGTTGCGATTACCACCGCGACGCTCGTCATCTCTATCTCGTTGGTTTTCACGATCACCGCTTCGGGTTTCGCTGTCCTCTTTATTTGAACGTTCTGGCTTTTGACCGGTTTTTGCCTCAGCATCGTTACTGGAATCGGTCTTCTTATCAGATCTGTCTTTACTCGAATCCGGATTGCTGGAGCTGCCCTTGTCGCCGGAAGATTCAGATGGGGCCTTCTCGGCAGAAGTTTCAGAAGCTGACTTCGAAGCTGTGGTCCGGCGTCTAGCCGGTGCCTTCTTTGTCTCTGCTTCTAAAGGTGCCTCAGACTTGTCGGCCTTGGCAGTTTTGTTTGGCTGCTCTGGAGCCTCGGTGTCCGGCTTGGTTTCTGACGAATCAGATCCGGTTGCCCGCCTGGAACGGCGAACGGGCTTTTCTTGTTGGATTTCATCCATGTTTTTGATTACTCATTTCTATGCGGCGAAGTGCCGTTGTGTGGAAACTTAAGGAAAAATACAGTGGCGGGCTTTAGGTGCCTGATCCTGACTGCACTAAAAGACTAGCACCTTTGACATCAACTGCAAGGGCTAAAACTCGCCAGTCGGGAAAGGAGCTCTGGACAAGAGCCACGGCTGCCATTCGTTTTGCCGGATCGTCCTCCAAAACCAAAACCGACGGGCCTGCCCCGGAGACTACCGCCGGATGGCCCTGATCTCTGAGCTCCTGGATCAAGGCTGATGTCTCTGGCATTGCGCTAGATCGGTAGCTCTGATGCAATCTGTCCTCGGTTGCCGCAAGCATCAGCTCTGGGCTCTGAGTTAGAGCAGCGACAAGGAGTGCCGACCTGGATACGTTGAAAACGGCATCGGTATGTGGAACGGATTCCGGCTGCAAGCTTCTGGCTAGTTTGGTTGACATCTGATGGGGTGGAACCAGAACCAGCGGGGAGACACCACGGTGAACCGTTAACTTCTTGTGGCGAGGAACCCCGTCTTCCTGAACCCAGGCAATAGTCAAACCGCCGAAAAGTGCGGGCGCAACATTGTCTGGATGCCCCTCCAGTTCTGTGGCAAACCCCAAAAGCTGCTGTTCGCTAATTTCAATCTCATCCTGCAAGATACCAGCCGCAAGCATGATGCCGCCGGCTACCGCCGCTCCAGAGGACCCCATTCCCCTGCCGTGAGGAATGTTGTTCTCGCATCTAATCTTTAGGCCCGGAATTTTTTTGCCGAGCTTGTTGAAAACTAGAGCCAAGGACTTATAAATCAGATTCGACTCATCCAAAGGAATGTCACCCGCTCCTTCACCTGCAACTGAAATTTCCAGACCAGAGGAAACTACTTCCGCTTCGTAGCTGTCATAAAATGACAGTGCCATTCCAAGAGTGTCGAAGCCGGGCCCCAGGTTGGCAGTTGTTGCTGGGATTTTTACCGTTACTGTTTTCACTTTTCGCGCTCCAGTCCCAAGATTCCGGCCACCGCATCAGCGGTTGCTCCAACCTTTTTCGGCTTTATTGAGCGACCACGCTCGTCTTTTAGCGCCCAGTCGGGGTCTTTCAGGCCGTGGCCTGTAACTGTAACCACCACGGTGTTGACCGCCGGCAGGCTTCCCTGCTGCTTGAGCTTATAAAGACCCGCAGCGCCGGTCGCACTCGAAGGCTCAACGAAAACGCCGCACTCCTGCGACAAGAATCGATGCATCCACAAAATCTGCTTGTCACTAACAGCGTCAAAACCGCCCTCGGTGTCCCGTTTGGCCTCTTGAGCTAAATCCCAAGACGCCGGGTTCCCAATCCTGATGGCAGTAGCTATAGTTTCTGGTTTGGCCACAGGTGCTCCCTTTATGAAAGGAGCAGATCCTTCGGCCTGAATCCCAAAGAGCCTCGGAAGCTTCTTGATTCTTCCGTCCGCTACCTCTTCCCGGTAACCGAGGTGGTAGGCGGAAATGTTGCCGGCATTACCTAGCGGCATCGCATGAAGATCTGGTGCTTCACCAAGGACATCAACCACTTCAAAAGCCGCTGTTTTTTGACCCTGTAGACGATCCGGGTTTACGGAGTTGACTAAGAAAACCGGATAGTTCTCGCTCAGCTCCCGAGCAAGTCGCAGACAGTCATCGAAGTTTCCGCGAACCTGCAAAATCTTTGCTTTGTGCGCGACGGCCTGGGACAACTTACCCCACGAAATTTTGCCCGCCGGAACCAATACGACTGACTGCATCCCCGCCTTGACAGCGTAGGCGGCCGCGGCTGCGGAGGTGTTCCCCGTTGATGCAGCTATCACCGCCTTAGCGCCATGGGCTTTTGCCTTTGACACTGCGGTGGTCATCCCTCGGTCCTTAAACGATCCGGTCGGGTTCATTCCTTCAAATTTGAGGTGGACATTGCCCACATCTAGCAATTTCGCAAGAGCAGGAGCCTCGATTAGAGGAGTTCCGCCTTCGCCCAGAGTCACAATCGGGTCACCGGTTTCAAATGGTAGCCGATCCATGTACTCGCGAATCACTCCTCGCCATTGGTGCGCCATCAGAGTCCCTCCACCCGGATTACCGAGTTCACGTTTACGACCGCCACATTTTTACTGAGGGCAACTACAACTTTTTCTAGATCGGATTCCAATGCCACATGTGTCATCACGGTTAGCACTGCGGCCGCGTCTTTGTCCGCCGGGCTCTGATGAACCGTCTCGACGCTGACACCGTTCTCGGCAAAAACTGAGGCTATCGACGCCAGTACTCCCGCCTCATCAGACACCTCGAGAGTAATTTGGAATCTAGTAACCACTGACTGAACCGGAAGAATCTCTAAATCCGCATGGGTTGAGTCCGCGAGGCCTGGGCCTCCTGCCAAATGGCGTTTAGCTGCACTGACCAGATCGCCAAGAATCGCCGACGCAGTTTCCTTGCCACCGGCCCCTGCGCCATAAAACATCAACTCCCCAGCCGATTCTGCTTCAACAAAAACGGCGTTGTAAGCTCCACGAACCGCGGCAAGTGGGTGCGATAACGGAATCAAAGTCGGGTGAACTCTAATTACTATTCCTTCTTTTTCCCCACTTGAGGCGCGTTCGCAAATAGCCAGAAGCTTTACCGCGTAACCGGCTGTGCGAGCAGCGTTAATTTGTTGGGCAGTGATCTTTGTTATTCCCTCGCGATAAACGGACTCGACCGGAACCTCTGAGTGAAAAGCCAAGGACGCGATGATCGACGCCTTACTCTGAGCGTCAAAGCCCTCAATGTCTGCGGTTGGGTCGGCTTCGGCGTAACCAAGCTTCTTCGCAAGTTCCAGAGCGTCACCAAACTCAGCGCCGGTTGACTCCATGCGATCCAGAATGAAGTTTGTCGTGCCGTTGACGATACCCATGACGCGATTTATTTTGTCGCCAGCCAGAGACTCACGCAGCGGCCTAATAATCGGTATTGCTCCTGCGACCGCGGCCTCAAAGTACAGCTGGGCGCCAAGCTGGTCGGCCAATCCGAACAATTCCGGCCCGTGGGCTGCAATGAGGGCCTTATTGGCCGTAACAACGTCAGCACCGGACTCGAGAGCAAGCTTTATCCAAGACCTGGCTGGCTCAATGCCTCCGATAAGTTCTATTACTATGTCGCTTCCAAGAATCAGCGATTCCGCATCCTCGGTCAGCAGCCCCTCAGGCAAATCAAAATCTCGCTTTGCGTCTAAGTTTCTCACCGCAATGCCCGAGAGTTCGAGGGTCGTTCCCACTCGGCTTGCCAGCTCTTCAGAGTTCTCAAGTAGCAACCTAGCCACCTGTGACCCGACCGAGCCTGCACCCAATAGGGCAACTCTGATTGGTCTATACGCGCTTTGCATTTCTAAGCCTCTCCTGGCTCATAGCCGGCATCTCGTCCTAGCAAATCTCTCTCGGTCTCCGCCCTGATGAGCACCTTGGCGCTGCCTCCCTTGACTGCGATAACAGCTGGCCTAGGCAGATAGTTGTAGTTAGACGATAGCGAAAAGCAATACGCTCCAGTTGCTGGCACGGCGAGCAAATCATTAACCGAGACATCGGCCGGCAGCAATGCATGCCTCACGACGATGTCGCCTGACTCGCAGTGCTTACCAACGACTCTGCTCAGCGTTGCTTCGGCGTCGGACGAGCGCGAGGCAATTGTCGCGCTGTACTCGGCCTCGTAAAGTGCCGACCTAATGTTGTCGCTCATGCCGCCATCAACGCTTACATACTTCCTGGACGCCGCGGCACCCTGATCCGTTACTTGGACATCCTTGAGGGTTCCAACGGAGTAAATTGTTATTCCGGCCGGGCCGGCAATGACCCTGCCGGGCTCGAACGCGAGCGCGGGAACCGGAATTCCAAGCTGCTCACACTTCTGGGCAACAGCGTTTGTTATTCTTCCCGCCATTTCATCAAGTGGCAACGGCCGATCGGCCTGCGTGTAGCTAATGCCAAAACCCCCACCGAGATTTAGTTCGGGCACATCTCCACCGGCTAGAAGCTTCGCGTGCACGTCAAGCAGGCGCTCAGCCGCAGCAATGAAGCCATCGACGACGAAGATTTGGGATCCGATGTGCGAGTGAAGCCCTAAAAATTTTAACTGCGAGTGGGACCGAATCTTCGCGACCATGTCTGGCACGTCAACTAGCGCAATGCCAAATTTCTGATCCTCACGCGCCGTTGCCAAGTATTCATGGGTAAATGCGTGGACACCGGTGTTTACGCGCAATCGAACTGCTTGGACCTTGTCCTGAGCGCTAGCGACCGAAGCAATGCGCTCGATCTCTAATTCCGAGTCAATGACAATAGCCCCCACTCCAGCAGAAATAGCCCGGCCGATCTCAACGAGTGACTTATTGTTCCCGTGAAGTCCGATTCGCGGTCCTTCAATTCCCGCAGCCAAGGCCACTGCAAGCTCTCCGCTCGTTGAAACGTCTATCGAAAGACCAGCTTGGTCAACCCACCTAACCACCTCGGTTGTCAAAAGGGCCTTTGAAGCGTAATAGCACTTAGCGGTCGTGCCGATTTTCTGGGCAGCATCTGAAAAGGCTCTGCGCGTGCTCATAAGACGCGACTCAAAATCCTCTTGGTCCACAACGTATAGCGGAGAGCCAAACTGGCGAACTAGGTCCGAAGCAGTTTGGCCACCAACTAAGAGCTCACCACGTTCATTGCGCTTTGCAGTTCTCGGCCAAATTCTTGGGTCCAGCTCGGAAAGGTCAACTGGCGTCTCCAGCCACTTAGGCGTGAGCGGATTCTTCATAGCTACATCCTCTCCGGGGCGCTAACCCCAAGTAACCCAAGTCCATTAGCAAGCACTTGTGTACAAGCGTCGTTGAGCCAAAGCCTGGACCGATGCACAGTTTCTACAGGATCCCCCGAGAGTGGAATTACTCGACAGTGGTCGTAGAAACGGTGATAGGTACCCGCCAATTCTTCCAGATATCTGGCGACCCGGTGCGGCTCACGGAATTGACTTGCGGTTTCGACCACCTGAGGGAACTGAGCAAGTTGAGCAATAAGATTTTGCTCGCTCAAATGTGACAGGGCTTCTGGAACAAACTCATTGCGCTCCACGAGCTGAGCTGAGGCATTCTTGGAAACCTGCCTGGTCCTCGCGTGAGCATATTGAACATAGAAAACTGGATTATCGTTTGTCTTTTTTGTCAAAACCTCTAGATCAACATCCAGGCTTGAGTTGATCGATGATCTAGCCAGCGAATATCTGGCGGCATCAACGCCGACCGCATCGACCAGGTCTTCCATGGTTATTACCGTTCCAGCACGCTTAGACATTTTCACCGGCTGACCCGCTCGAACCAAATTCACCATTTGCCCGATTAAGATTTCCATCTGCTGACCGGGCGTATCGCCAAAAGCCGCGCAAATAGCCATCATGCGCTGAACATAGCCATGATGATCTGCGCCCAGCATATAAATGCACTGGTCGAAGCCGCGTTCTCGCTTGTCCAGGTAATAGGCAATGTCGCCAGCGATGTAAGCATTGGAGCCGTCAGATTTCACAATCACACGATCGCGATCGTCTCCGAAGGTACTCGAGCGCAACCAGGTTGCACCCTCCGCGACAAATGTGTGCCCCTTCTCGCCAAGCCTGAGGATTGACTTTTCGACGGCCCCGGACTCGTACAGCGAGTGCTCGTGGAAAAAAACATCAAAATCAACGCCAAAACCATGAAGCGACTGTCTAATTTGAGCGAACATGAGCTCCACGCCAGCAGACCTAAATGCTTCCTGAGTTGCTTCAGGCTCAAGACTGAGGAGGTCATTTCCGGCTCGATCCATAACGTTTTTAGCAATGTCGAGGATGTATTGTCCAGAATAACCATCTTCAGGAGCTGGTTCATTTTTTGCTGCGGCAACTAAAGACCTAGCAAACCTGTCAATCTGGCCACCGTGGTCATTGAAGTAATACTCTCGAGTGACATCGGCTCCGCAAAAATCAAAAATTCGAGCTAAAGAGTCTCCGACCGCGGCCCAACGAGTTCCACCCAGGTGAATTGGGCCAGTAGGGTTCGCCGAGACAAATTCAAGGTTCAGCCTTACGCCGACCATGCTGTCGCCCCTTCCGAAGTCGGCGCCAAGATCGACAATGTTTTTGACAAGCGACGCGGAAGCCCCCGTCGAAACGAACAAGTTAATGAAACCGGGGCCTGCTATTTCCACCTTGGAGATGCCGTCGACTGTTTCCAGTTTTGCAGCGAGAATTTCGGCGAATTGCCTAGGTGTCATTTCGAAGGACTTACCCAACTGCATCGCAACGTTCGTCGCCCAATCGCCGTGGTCGCGATTCTTGGGGCGTTCGACAACCACAGAGGTTGGAATTTCGGCCCTGGCCAGTTCCCCCTCAGCCATCAGCTCACTAAGTGCATTGAGAATCGCACTAGATAGCTGTTCTGGAGTCATGGCTATTTCCTAGATTTAGGCAAGGTGAGGCGCTTTACACGAGCCGTTGTGAACCTAAATCATACCCTCAATGGTCTTTACGGCGTGGCTTCGCCTCCCAAGCACCGCGTCAAAAAACATTCGTCTCTTGAACGATACCGAGTGTCAAAATCAACTTAGAGCATCACAGCGTTCTGGCCCGTTTTCAGAATCGCTAACCCTCTGCACCTGGAAGCAGGTTTCAGTTGCTCGCCTAGTAAGCTGGCATAACCCCGGGCCCCCATAGCTCAGGGGATAGAGCACCGCCCTCCGGAGGCGGGAGCGCAGGTTCGAATCCTGCTGGGGGCACTACCTCTTGGACAGAAAACTCGCCATTTGGTTCATCGCCATTGCTCTGTGGGACAGACTGGATTTCACTTCGGGCTCAAGCTGCGCCGCCGTAACCTCAAAACCCTCCGGAATGAACACTGGATCGTAACCGAAGCCTCCATCACCAGAAACGCGCATTGCTACTGATCCTGGCCAAACTCCGGTAAAAAAAGTCTCCCCAGACGCTTCAACAAGCGCAATGGTGCAGACAAAAGACGCAGTTCGATGCTCAGACGAAATGTCCGTCAGCTGATCCAGAAGCAACTGCCTGTTTACCGCGTCGTCTCGTCCACCGGCCCAGATTGCAGAGAATATGCCCGGGGAGCCGCCCATCACCTCCACGCAAATGCCGGAATCGTCAGCAAAAGACGGTTGACCTGTAGCTTCGAAGGCCGCACGAGCCTTGATTGCCGCATTTTCCAAAAAAGTGACTCCGCTTTCAACCGGCTCTGGTCCTTCGTGTGGCAAAAGCTTGAGCCGAGGCAATGACGCCCCGAGAATGAATTCCGCCTCGGCAAGCTTGTGCTTATTTCCGGTGGCGAAAATCAGCTCCATCAGCGAGTCTCCAGAATCGATCCCAGCGATTCTTTCTGCATTGCAGATAGCTCGCTGGTTGATTGCAACGCCAGCGCCAACAGGGCATCAAGCTCGCTTTTATCAAACGGTGCGGCTTCGGCAGTTCCCTGAACTTCAACGAATAACCCCCTGCCTGTAACGACGACATTCATGTCGGTGTCAGCCCGAACGTCTTCAACGTAGGCCAGATCGGTCATCGGCTCTCCGCCCACGATGCCTACCGAGACTGCCGAAACTGTGTCCAGTAATGGGGTCGCCGATTTTGCAATAAATCCGTTTTGCTTTCCCCAATTGACAGCGTCCACCAGAGCAATAAACGCTCCAGTGATTGCAGCTGTCCTGGTCCCACCGTCCGCCTGTAACACGTCGCAGTCCAAAACTATGGTGTTTTCACCTAGGCTCTTCACGTCTATTACTGCCCTCAGAGAGCGGCCTATCAGTCGAGAGATTTCATGGGTTCGACCGCCAATTTTACCCTTTACGCTCTCTCTGTCCGATCGAGTATGCGTGGCTCTTGGCAGCATCGAATACTCCGCCGTGACCCAGCCTTCTCCGGAGCCTTTTTTGAAGCGAGGAACGCCCTCGGTGAAAGAGGCATTGCACAAGACTCGAGTGTTCCCGAAAGAGACGAGACAGGAACCCTCAGCGTGCACGGTGAAGTTTCTCTCGAAACTAATCTGCCTGAGTTCCGTGTTGGTTCTATTGTCTTGCCTAGTCATTAATACTCTTTCTTTCTAGATGCTGCACTTTGGTCACTTCAGGTCCCAAGAATCGCCGCGCCAGCAAACCGAACTCTTGTTCATCACCGGTGGCGAAAAAATCATACTTCGCCTGGTTTCCAGGCGGCGCGAGTAAATCGTGCTCTGTTAAGACCCGAAAAACGTCCTTCGCCGTTTCGTCAGCCGAAGAAACAAGGTTTACACCTTTTCCCATTACGTAGCCCAAGACTCCTTGCAACAGCGGATAGTGCGTGCAGCCCAAAACCAAAGTGTCGACTCCTGCCCTAACCAGCGGAGCCAAATACTTAGTTGCGGCCTCAACAACCTCAGGGCCCGAAGTGACTCCTCGCTCGACTAAATCAACAAAGCTAGGGCAAGCAACGCTGTTGATTTCAAAGTCAACTGCGGCTGCAAACGCGTCGTCGTAGGCACGAGAAGAAATAGTCGCGCTGGTGCCGATTACGCCGATTTTTTTATTTCCACTGGTCGCAACTGCTGTCCGCACGGCCGGCTGAATCACCTCTACCACCTGAACCCCAAGCCCTGCTGTATAGCGTTCTCTGGCGTCTCTGAGCACTGCTGCCGAAGCCGAATTGCAGGCTATGACCAGTATTTTCACTCCGGAGGCGACGAGGTCGTCCATAACCTCGAGTGCCAATGAGCGCACCACGGAAAGCGGCTTTGGCCCATAGGGCGAATTCAGGGTGTCCCCCACGTAATGAATAGATTCATTTGGAAGCTGATCGATAATCGCCCGGGCAACAGTGAGTCCACCGACTCCCGAGTCGAAAACCCCAATAGCTCTAGCATCCACCCCACAAGTGTAGGCCCGAGGTGCAATAGACGTTGTGGCTTAGGTAGGCTGGTGTCGTGACAACAGCCTTACTAACGGATCGCTACGAACTGACTATGGTTCAAGCTGCGCTGCGCTCAGGAAAAGCGGACCGCCAAACAGTTTTCGAAGTTTTTACTAGGTCGTTACCTGCTGGACGCAGGTTTGGCGTCCTTGCTGGCAACGGCCGCCTGTTGGATGCCGTCAGAAACTTTAGATTTAAGCAGGAGGAGATTGCGTTCCTTCTGAAAAACGAAATAGTCGATGACTCGACTGCTGCCTGGCTTGAGAACTTTAGGTTCAACGGGAACATCTTTGGCTACCAAGAGGGCGAGCTTTTCTTCGCCAACTCTCCAGTTCTTAGGGTAGAAGGAAGCTTTGCAGAAGCGGTAATTCTGGAAACAGTAATACTCTCAATTTTGAACTATGACAGCGCTGTGGCAAGTGCGGCCGCCCGTATGCGCTACGCGGCTGGAGACCGGTATTTGGCTGAAATGGGTGCAAGACGTGCCAATGAACACGCGGCAGTAGCGGCAGCTCGAGCTGCATACATTGTCGGCTTTGATGCCACGAGCAACCTGGAGGCAGGAAGGAGCTGGGGGGTCCCAACGATGGGAACCAGCGCCCACTCATTCACTTTGCTACACGACAGTGAAACCGAAGCCTTTCGGTCTCAAATTGAGTCCATGGGTGCTGAAACCACATTGCTTGTCGACACCTACGAGATAGAACCAGCCGTGAGGGAAGCCGTCAGGCTAACCGAAGGAAAAATAGCAGCCGTGAGGATCGACTCCGGCGATCTTTCCATGGCCGCCAGCAAGGTCCGCCACCTGCTGGACTCACTGGGTGCAACTGAAACAAAAATAGTCGTCACCAGTGACTTGGACGAATACACAATCGCAGCTCTGGCGGCAGCACCAGTGGACAGATACGGCGTAGGCACATCTTTGGTTACCGGCTCCGGGCATCCCACTGTCGGATTCGTTTATAAGCTCGTGGCTCACTCCGACGGAGACGGCTGGGTCGATGTTGCGAAAACTTCGACGTCGAAAGCCAACAGGGGCGGCAAAAAGTTTGCCAGCAGAAAAATCGAAGGCAGTATTGCAACCGCGGAGCTAGTCGGTGGAGATTCTCAAGGAAGGCCTCTTCAGGTCCAGTTGGTTGAAGACGGGGAGTGCTCCTCAGTTGCCATGGGGACTGAGGGAGTCTTTGCGGCAAGAAATCATCACAAAATGGCAATATCTGAGCTGAATGCTTCTGGATTCAGATTGTCAAATGGTGACCCCGCGATCCCCACCTACTTTGTTTAGTCGCCCTTGAACGTTTCGTAAATCTTTTTACAGTCCGGGCAAACTGGAAACTTACCTGGATCTCGGCTTGGGACCCACGTTTTGCCGCATAGGGCAAGTACTGGATCTCCCAGGACAGCCGACTCGACAATTTTGTTCTTTTTTACGTAGTGAGAGTAACGCTCGTGGTCACCCTGATCAAATTGTTCAACCCTCTCTTTATCGAGAGTTGTTCCAGAATCTAAATCGCTCATAGCAACTTATTGTAGGTCAGCAGCGCTGCCAAGTGTCACCTTGAAAACCAACTTCTGGCCATCTCGAATTACTTGAATCTCAACTTCGGCCCCAGCGGGCTCTGCTCTTACCAAAGCAGTTAGGTCGCTCGCACCCTCAACGCGTTGTCCCGCGAAAACAGTAACTATGTCACCTTGCATGATGCCGGCGGCCTTCGCTGCACCATCATCGCTAACTCCTTCTACATAAGCGCCATTCGAGAATCCACCTGTCGCCTCTCGGCTGTCGCTTACAAGTGCACCGAGCAAGCCGTGGGTCGCGAAGCCAGTTTCGATAATTTCATTCGCGATTCTTTCGGACGTGTTTGACGGAATAGCGAATCCAACTCCTATGCTTCCTGAGGTTCCAGATCCGGCAGTGGCGATTGCCACGTTGATTCCGATCAACTCACCGCTGTTGTTCACAAGTGCACCACCCGAATTACCAGGATTAATCGCGGCATCGGTTTGAATCACCTGAAGTGAAATCGGGTTTCCACCGCTTCCGGTATAAAACTGAAGCCCCGGATCATCGGTTACTTCGGAGCTCGCAACCTGGATTGTCCTGTTTAGGGCTGAAATAATACCCTGAGTTACCGTCGAGGAAAGCCCAAGCGGTGCACCGATTGCCACCACATTCTGCCCGACATTTAGAGCAGTCGAATCAGCAAAGACAATTGGCTTGAGCCCGGCAGCTTCAATTTTCAAGACCGCCAAGTCGTAGACGGAATCAAAACCAACTAACTCAGCTGGAAGTACCTGTCCATCCCAGAGCATTACCGAGATGGCGGCAGTTTCGGTGAGTCCACCAAGAGTTGCCACGTGCGCATTGGTCAGAATGTAACCGTCCTCAGTGAGCACCACTCCGGAACCCGATCCACCACTAGAAGCTGAGTTTACGGCCAGAGTAACCACGGAAGGGGAAGCTGCCGCTGCTGCACCCGTGACCCAATTCACCTCAGTTGCGTTATTTACAACTATTGGAGCGGGCTGACTCAGGTTTGCAACCGAAAGCGTTAGCCCGCTCGAGCCAATAATGCCGCCGACAAGGGCGGCTCCAAGAGCGAGGGCTGCCATGGGAAGTAGGCTACGCCTCCTCTTTTTGACCGGAGGCTGCTGAGGCGCAAGGTATGGCTGGCTGAAGCTAAATTGATTCTCTCCAGAGCGATTCCACTGAGACATTTATAAAACCTTTCGTTGTCTACCTGATTATGGTCAACAACGCTGAGGATTGTATGAGTCCCGGCTGATAAATTTCCTTACAAAATCAAAAGAGTCCTCCTTGGTGGCTCGGTGACTTCAATCGCCAACTTATTTGACGAAAGCGATACGGTCGCGGCATTAGTAACCCAGTTGCGACCAAGCATTCGATAATCAACTCGATAGGTAACTTTTGCCACTGCAGAAAATGAACCGATGGCCTGAAAGGACTTTGAGACGGATCTGCCCGAAAGAGTGACTGAGTCAGAAAAATACCAAGAAGTCGAGCTGGCAGTGAATCGAATCTGGGCCGTTTGCCCAAGAAGATGGCCGGTGGTCGTCCGGTTATTTACCTCCAGATCGAATTGCCCAAATTCAAAAATCTCCAGCTCATCTCCTGGGACCCAAGAGGCAAATGGACGATTAGAAAAACTTGTTAAAGAATCCCGAAGCCCACTTGAACTTTCAACAACGCTAGTTTTCGACGCCACTTTGGGCTCCGGCAGGGCATCACCGATGCAACTTCTTGCGCCCACCGGAACCCATGCGGTAATTACGCCCTCGGTTGGAGAGTCGATCGAGTTGTTTAGGTAATAGGAACAGAGCCGCATGGGCTCAGCCTCTGGCACATTTCCAGTCGTGCTCGAGCGGGTTTTAGAGGAGCTCTGTTCAGCTTTCTCGGCGCAAATTGTAAAGCTATCCGCGGTACTGCTGTGCGGTTGGCAAGTACTAGCCGCCAGCAAAATTGAAAACTCGATCAGCATTTAGTTGGCCGATCTTGGGAGGTTCAGGAAAATATTCATGGCTAAAAAATAGAGCAAAACTTAGATATCGGATTTGCATTATCCACAGCGTAAAAAAACCCCTGAACTTATTAGGTTCAGGGGTTTTTCACTAGTTGCGGGGGCAGGATTTGAACCTACGACCTCCGGGTTATGAGCCCGGCGAGCTACCGAACTGCTCCACCCCGCGGCGAAGTCCCTACACTAGCAGGTTTTCGGTGGTTAATCTAACGCTGACAAAGCGTCCTCAATAGCCCTGGTCAATCGAATATCTGCCCTTGCGAATGCCTCTAGGTCGCCCGCCACCAAAGCGGCTTGCTTGTCAGACAAAGCCTTGTTAGCAGCAGTCAAGGCAGCGTTCAAAGCGGCGTTGCCGGAATCGGTAGGAGCAGGTTCTGCAACAGTATCTTCGGCAGTACCGTCGGTTACTGGGGCATCAAATCCGGAGTCGCCGCCGAACAGGGCGTCAAGAGCCTGATCTAGGCTGTCCTCGAAAGCTATCTGATCACCAAATGCAACCAGTACCTTTTCAAGCAACGGGTAGCTAGTCTCACCAGTTGACTCGATGTAGACAGGCTGGACATACAGCAGTCCACCAGCAACGGGAAGCGTAAGCAGGTTTCCGCTTATAACGTTGGTCGAACCTTGTCGAAGGATGTTCAGAAGCGATGACACATCGCTGTCAGCATTGAAGTTGTTCTGCACCTGACCCGGTCCTGGAACCACGGTCTCCCTTGGCAGGCTGAGCAATGTCAGCTTGCCGTAATTGTCACTCACCTTGCCAGCTTCACTACCCGCGTCAGCGTTCGCAATCAAGTATCCAGTCAGCACATTTCTTGTGCTCTCACCGGTGGACTGAGGAATGAAGGTCGAATAGAGCGAGAACGCGCTGTCTGTTTCACCGGGAGTCTGCATCGTCAAGTAGTAAGGCGGCTGAAGCGATCCAAGCCCCGTGCCCTCCACAGGGTCATTTGGCGTCATCCAGGCGTCCTGCTGAGAGTAGAAGGCTCCAGCTTCTTTCACGTGGTAGCTACCAAGAACCGAACGCTGAGTCTTGAATAGATCGGATGGGTATCTAACATGAGCCATTAGATCGCCCGACATTGCGGACTTTGGCTGCACGGTGTCCGGGTATAACTTCATCCACGCCGATAGCAGAGGATCTTCGTCATCCCACTGGTAGAGATCTACCGAGCCGTCATAAGCGTCCACGGTAGCCTTCACAGAGTTTCGGATGTAGTTCACCTGAGAGGTGTCCCTGTTGAAAGTCTCAGAAGAAGAATCCAGAATCGCAAGATTGAATGACTCTAGGTTCGAATACGGGTACTGAGTTGTGGTTGTGTAACCATCAACAATCCACTTAACTCGCCCGTCAACAACTGCCGGATAAATTTCGGTGTCTACGGTCAAATATGGCGCAACTTCTGCGATTCGCTCAGCAGGAGAACGGTTGTAGAGAATTTGCGACTCAGGGTTGATTGCATCGGAGAGCAGAATCTGCTCGCTTTGGAATTTCAATGAGTACGCGATTCTAGTGAAGATGTTCCCCACTAAAGGTCCACCATTACCGTTGAAGGTTGTGTAGGTTTCGTTGCTGTCACCCTCGCCAGCCGGGAAATCAAACTCCAAAGGCTCGGCTCCATCGGGAGCGCCGACAATCGAATAGGTCGGTGAATTCGCACCGAAGTAAATCCTGGGCTCAAAATCGCCAAGGTCTCCAACGTTTGGAATTCCCGACTGGAAAAACAGTGGCTTACCGTCACTGTCGACCTTATTTCCATAGGCCGCAACCAGACCAAATCCATGGGTATAAACAACCGATGAGTTGTACCAAGACTGTGAGTCACCAAGTCCGGCTTGGTTCAACTCGCGAACCGCAATCACGGTGTCCTGAGACTCGCCGTCAATGGCATAACGATCAACGTGCAGGCGGTTCGGGAAGCTGTAGTACTGACGGTACTGCTCGAGCTGACGGAAAGCGTCACCGACTAAAGCCGGGTCCATAATTCTGATAGACGAGGTCGTCCTCGCATCGTTTCGGAGAGCTCCGGGTTCCGGGATAACGTTAGCCGCATAGTCGACCACTTCGACCTTGTCCAAGTCATAAGCGACCCTGGTCGCATCTATGTTCTTTTGCAAGTAAGGCCCCTCTAGGGTCCTCTCGTTAGGCACCACCTGGAAGGTTTGAACAATCCAAGGGTAGAGCCCACCAAGGACTAGTGAGCTTGCAACCATCAATGCAGTCGCAATGATCGAAACTCTCCACTGCCCAAGGACGGCCGTGACGATGAACGCCACAGCTACCGCTAGGGAAATAAGGGCCAAGATTTGCAATCCGGGGATGACAGCATTGTCATCCGTATAGGTAACTCCAGTAAAGAGTTCGCCGGCACTGGTTGCGGTCCCATACTGGTCCAGCCAGAGGCTCAAGCCCTGGAGGATAAAGTAGGTCGCAATCAAGATTGAAAGCTGAATACGAGCCGGCTTCGACACGGTAACTTCTCGACCCGAGAAGCGGATACCACCAAAAATCAAATGAACACCGGCATTAATCAGAGCGGCTAGGAAAATACCGCCTGACACGTAGCTGACTGCGAAGCCGTAAAACGGAAGATCAAAAACAAAGAAACCGACATCCAACCCAAACTGAGGGTCGGTTACACCGAACGGACCACCGTTTAGCCACAGGGCCGCGGTCTGCCATTCGCGCGCGGCGATTAGGCCGCCGAAAACACCAAGAAGGGCTGGCAGCCCAAGCATGATTACTTTTTTTAGCCCCTCAAGCAGCTGTTGATAAGCCTGGAATGGGGACTCATCCGGCATCTTTAGGTAGACCGGGCGAGAGCGCCACGCAGTCATCAGGCCAATTGAGGCCAGCAGGGTCATAATGACAAAACCGGCTAGGAATGCCACTATCTGACCGACTATTTGAGTGAAGAAGACCACTTCGAAGTCAAGTTGCCTGAACCAGAGCCAATCGGTGTAAATCCCTGCAGCACTCACTAGCGCAAAAACTATTACAGCCAAGATTCCAAAGGCGATGGACAGCGGGGATACTCTTCGCTGCGGTTTTGCTTGTGCTTCAGACAATCTTTATCTCCTAGTTATTACATTGCATTGCTGGTAGTTGTTCACCGTTGGCAAACATCTCTATTTTCTCAAGAGCTTCAGTCAAGTCTCTCACCGACACAACTGTCAAGTTACTGGGAATCTGGCCAATGGCCTCTTGGCAGTTTGCCGAGGGGGCCAAAAACAACTCCGCACCGGCCTGTTTGGCACCAAGCATTTTTAGCGCAATACCACCAATCGGCCCCACATTACCCTCTGGGTCAATGGTGCCAGTACCTGCCACGTGTACGTTTCCGGCCAGGGACCCCTCAGTTAGGGCATCGAGGACTCCCAGGCTAAAAATCAGCCCACCGCTTGGTCCACCAACGTCTCCAAGTTGGAGGTCAAGTTCAAATGGGAAATTGTACGTGTACCCGATCATTGAGCCTATGACCCAGGCTTCGCCGTTCAGTGACGGTGTCACAGAGAGGGAGGTTTCTTGCCCATCCCTGATGACTTCTATTAGTAAAGGAGTGCTTTTAGCCAGCTGGATTTGCGCTTTGAATGCGTCGAACGTATCGACCGGAACTCCGCCAGCCGCGGTAATCAGGTCGCCAGCAATCAAAATTCCAGAGGATGGGGCGCCCTCTAAGACTGTATTTACGTACAGGGCCCTTGGGACTGGATAACCAAGTTTTTTCAGAGCAACAGCAATCGCATCCTGCTGAGAAACTTCCATTTGCAGCGAAGATTCGGCTCTAAATTGCTCGGCCGTAAAGCTTGGAGGAAAGATTTCGTCTAGAGGCAAAACAACTTGATTGGGGTCAGCCCATGCGTAGAGAACCTGAATCCAACTCGGTGTCGATTCGCGGTTGCCTAATAAAGAAACTGTAGTTACGTCGAATCGCGATTCGGATTCAAATGTCTCCACCTCCTGGGAGCTAATAACCTGCGTCCCGTCGATTTGCCCCATGACATTGAAAACTTGCCCGGGACGTTCGATTACAAAACCGGTCGGTACGACCAAAAGCCCAACGGCCACGATTGATGCCACCCCAAGACCGATCCAGACAGCGAAGCGTCTTCGTTTGGGCGGTTTCGGTGTATCGAAAAAAGTCATTGCTCCAATGCTAGGCAGTCCAGCCCGTAATAGCGCCGAAGACGCTAACGCCCTAGGCGAACAGAAGGAACTTGGCAGCGGATTTGCAGTCTTCCACGTCTTTGGCAGGGTAGTTTTTCATTAGAAGAGGTGCCCCTTGGAAGAACAGCCAAATCGCGAAGAGCTTGAACGCCTGATTCGAAAGATGATGGAATCGGGCCAATTGGACCCTCAAGATCTTGCCAAAATAGCCGGGTTCAGTGCAGACCCCTCGATGCTGAGCGACCTTTTTGGACAAGTGTCGGGGATGACGGGCGAACCCGGTGAACCAGTGAACTGGAAGCTTGCCCTAAATCAAGCGCTCGAGCTTTCAAAGAAAACTGAGAAGCCGGCAAATTCTGTTCTAGAAGCCGAACTGGAAACTGCCTTCGATATGGCCCGTCTCTGGCTTAGCGAGGCCACCGAATTCACTAACCCGAACTCACCGAAAAAACTGACTCGGTCAATGTGGGCTCAAGAAGCGATGCCGCTTTTCAGAGAACTCTCGGAGCCGGTTGCCAACAGCATGGCCGCAGCGCTAAATGAGAACTTAGGAAATACGCTACCCCCTGAGCTAAGCGAGATGCTGGCACCAGCTCAAAACTTTATTGGTAATGCCGGAGCCTCAATATTTGCCATGCAACTGGGTCAAGCCATCGGAAAGCTTTCCTCAGAAGTATTGCTCTCAGGCGAAATTGGAATTCCTCTTACCGTCAGACCCGGGATCATCGCTCAAAACTTGGGAGAGTTTCTTCAAGACCTAGAGATACCAAAGAGTGAAGTACTTATTTACCTTGCGACTCGTGAGATGGCAATCGCTTCGCTTTACAACCAAGCCAGTTGGCTGCGAGAGCAAATCATCACCCAGGTAAGGGAGTTTGCCGCCGGGCTCAGCGTGGACTTGAGTGGCATCGAGGAAATTGCTTCTCGAATCGACCCGACTGACCCAGGTTCAATGGAGCAGATCATTGAGGCCAGCGCGATGGTGTCGCCAAGAAGCCCAGAGCAGGAGCAGGCCTTGGAGCGCATAGAGACTGTTCTGGCACTTATCGAAGGCTGGGTCGACGCGACGTCGCTGGAGGCAACCAAAAGACTGCCGAACATCCAAGCAGTGGTTGAAATATTTAATCGCAAGCGAGCCACCAGCGGAGCATCTGCCAAAACCTTCGAGGCCCTGCTTGGTCTTGAAATGCGACCTCGGCTTAGGCGGGAAGCCACCTTAATGTGGCAACGGGTAGCAGCTGATATCGGCAAGAACGCTTCGGATGATCTTTGGTCACACCCCGATCAAATGCCCACCGCACTTGAAATTGAGAATCCAGATTCACTGATTGCCAGGATCAGAAATAATGGCGATGATTTCGAAGATGAGCTACGCAAATTTCTGACTGACTAACGCAAATTTATTCGTGCAGCCTAGCTTCAGGCTGTGGAGAACCTCTCACGGGAATAGTTCGATGGCTGCAAACTACCTCAAGTGGTAAGACAAATAAACCCTGGCCTTGCAAGGTTATGGATCGACGATACGACAAGACAGTACGGGGCCAACTCCGAAGTGGTACTGGCAAACCTCTCCAATGCGCAATTCAGAGCATTGGACCACTTGGAGACCGGTATCAGCGACAACCAGCTCTCGCTTTTGTCAAAAATGGCGAGCGCCGACATGAATGCCACCAACGAACTCCTCGAACGCCTAGGACCGCTGCTTTCTCGAACATCGTCTTTTATGCCCACCTTCACAGAAAATGAAATCTCTAGGCGCTTCTCAGAAATAATGAGGCTCTACCTCTTAGGGCTCGATGATCCGGCGGAAACTCTGCGAGCAAGAAAAAGCTTTCGCGTTTTCCTCTCCAAGCTTGACCGAACTGGTCTTACCCTTCTCAAGGCCCTAAGCGCCTCCGCAGTCTCAAATGTCTTCACCAATGACCATTCAAAAGTTTTACCTGGAGACGCTCTTGAAATGGGCTACCCGCAGTCCCTACTGGGAACGCAGCGAGTCAGGGCTGCCAAATCCCTTGGGGATGACCTGAATATTCAGCTGCACAGCAGAGTTAGCACAGCCTTTGACCAAACAGATCTAGCGATTCTTGTGTGCCACGACATCATCAAGCCCTCGGACTACCAACCTTGGTTATCGCGTGATGTCCCACACCTAGCTATTTGCTTTGACGAATCAGGGGTGCAGATTTCTCACATCGTTATCCCAGGCGTCACTCCCTGTCTCGGATGCATTGAACTTCATCGAATAAACAACTTGCCCAACTGGATCAAGATAGCGACTCAGTTGACCAGCCTTGACCGTGATCTTGCGGATAGTGCGCTTTTGTTGTTTTCCGGTGGGATCGCACTGTCTAAGTCCTTGAACTACCTAGATGGACTAAAAAATCAGGAGCCCTTGGACATGATCCGCCTAGAGCGCTCGGGAGACGTGGTAACGAGTAAGGCTAACTGGTCGGAGTGTGGCTGCCGAAACGCTTTATAAAATCTGAAGGATGCTTGTCGAGTCTTGAACTGACCTGAAGAAAGTCCTTTGCTCGCGTAATTGCGACGTAGAAAAGTCGCTGCTCTTCTGCAATTTCGGATTCCGTTTTGGCATACCCGATGGGGAAATAGTTTTGATTCACGCCGATTAGAAAAACCTTGGCAAATTCAAGACCCTTCGTTCCATGGATGGTTGCCAACATAACCGCGTCGCGCATTGGCTCATGACCTGAGCGCTCCCGCTCGTCTAGTTCCCTAAGGTACTCGTCCAAGTTCGGCTGATCAAGCTCTTCAAGAACCTCTAAAAACCAGTTCAGAGCGAGCCACTTTTCATCCCTATCTGCTCTTGATTTCCAGCCAAGCGCAGAAATTATTTTGGAAACCTCAATAAATAACGGCTCTGTGCCCTCCGAGGCCTGAAGGGCCCTAATAGCCCCCACGCCCTGCATGACCTCTGGCCGCTTAAAAAACCTCCCGGAACCGCGAACTTGGTAATCAATGCTGTATTTTTTTAGTTCTTGCTCAATTTTTACGAGTTGAGCATTGGTTCGAGATAGGACCGCTATCTCAGCGCGGCCGACGCCGTTTTCAAGGAAGTCAGTTATTTGCTGCACTACACCAGCAGCCTCGTCGCCGGCATTTTTAAAGGTTCTAAACACAGGCTTTTCAGAAACTTGGCGAATTGCCTCCAAAGGCGTGGCGGGGCTGACGCGATTTGCGAGTGCAACAACTTCCTGGCTCGATCGATAATTTCGGTTCAGCTCAAAAACTTGCGCTTTTTCATACCGGTCCTGAAAGCCAGTCAAAAAATCACTTCGGGCACCCGCAAATGTATAAATGGTCTGCCTTGGGTCTCCGACTACACAGAGCTCTTGCCTCTCTCCTAGCCAGGTTTCGAGAAGGGCCTGCTGGAGTGGCGAGATGTCCTGGTACTCATCCACGGTGAAAAATCGATATTGCTGTTGGACTTGCGCCAGCATTCGGGGCTGGTCTCTGAGCATTCCAACGCAGAGCAACAAGGCATCTTCCCAGTCGATAACGCGTCGCTTCTGCTTGAGCAATTCAAAGGCACGGAAAAATTCGCTGAATCTTTCAGTTCCTAGGCTTGAGCCCTCGGGTCTTGAAGTTTGATACCTCTCTAGATCCCGCATCGAGTACCTGACGTATTCGACTTCCGCCTGCAGGCTCGACTTTAATTCGGCAGTTGCACGAATACCCATTTGCTCCAGAACCTCTTGAACAAGAGGCCCCTTGTGAGTGACGAGTTTCGGGGCAAAGCTGTCTGTTAGTTGAGGCCAGAAAAATTGCAGTTGTGCAAGCGCTGCAGAATGAAATGTTCTGACCGCAACGTCTTGGGCTCCTAAAGACCTGAGTCGCGTTCTGAGTTCAGCAGCTGCGCGGTTGGTATAAGTAAGAGCAAATACTCGGTTGGCGGCATAGCTGCCGGTCTGAATACCGTAGGCAATGCGATGGCTGACAGTTCTAGTTTTTCCACTCCCTGCGCCGGCAATTATGGCGACGGGGCCTTGCAGGGCCTGAGCAGCAGCAGCTTGATCGTCATCTAGTCCGGCCAAAAGCTGGCTCGGAGTCAGATCTGAAGTCATTAGCAATCCTTATGCTGCGCGTGGCGTTTACCCCAAGAACACGGTGCACAATCTAACCTGTCATCGTGGGAAGACCTAGTCTGATATTAGCCGCGCTGGCAGCCGATGCTGCCCCGGGGTTCACCTTTCGCAGCTATAGGAGGGTCGAAACTAACCCTGACATTGATCAGCTACAGCTCTGGGACCAAGATGGAGCCTCTTATCAGCTGTTGATTCCTGCAACGCCAGCCGGAGAATCTGAAGTTGCCATAGAGCTACAGGCTCTAAAAATCATTGAGCCGCACCAGGAACTCCTCGGCGTGGACACCCCCCGACTCATCGGTCAAAGTATGGACTCCGATGGAGCCGGAGCCCTGTTGCTTACTCTCTTGGGTGGGGAAACCACGGACCTAGCAAAGTATGCTCCCGGTCTATTTTCCAAGAGCATAGGTGAGGTTCTAGCTCGAATCCATAACCTCAGCCCGGAAATCATCAGAGAAGCCGGGCTCTTGGAGTATGACCCAGCAAGCATCTTGAGGAACAAGGTTGCCGAGATAGACAGTATTGCTCAGACCGGCCGAGTCCCGGCAGCCCTACTTTCAAGATGGGAAGCCGCCACCGAAGATATTGGGCTGTTTCGTTTTCACCCAACAGTTATTCATGGAAACGTGAGTCAAGAAACAGTCATGGTCAGTTTTCAGAAAGTCAATGGCCTTTCTGGCTGGAGCTCCCTGAAGGTCGGTGACCCCGCGGAGGACCTTCGTTGGCTAACCGGCGGAGCCCTTAGGACAACCCTCGAGGACACGATACTTAACTACCGTGCGGCGAGAGAAACTGCTGACGAAAACATTAGTCAACGCGCCCAGCTTTACTCCGAACTTGAGCTTGGCAGCTGGCTGGTCTACTGCATCGCCAATAAAGATGAGAAGGAAATCAGTCAGGCCGAAAACATGATTGCCGAACTTCGCGACCAGCTCGAGAGCGGCAACCTTAGGAGCCTAAGGGCCTCGAGTTTCGCCGGCATTGCGTCGCCCAGTGCAGCTGCGGAGTCTAAAGGCGGCGCTTCTAGTCTTCAAGAAGAAGACCTCAAAACCCAAGAGCTCATCCAGCAGCAAGATGCGGACCTGGCAGAAAGAGAAGCCCTCGAAGCCGACTTTATTACGGATGCAGACCTGGAAACTAAAAACGAAGAGGAGCTTTTCTAAAAGCCCCGAGCTTTTCGATCAGCTCCGCCTCAGATGGAACCTCGGGCGATATCTCTTTAGCGTCACCCGCGAAAAAGAATGATGCCTTTACCCTCTCGACACCAACCCCAAGCCATCGCGACAGTCCAATCCGATAAAGCGCGAGCTGCACTGCCTTATCAGTCACTTCCGCTTTTGACTTTGGTGAAGAACCGGATTTCCAGTCGACAACTTCGAAGCCATCAGCTGTTCGATAGACGGCATCTAGCTTGCAAACAACAACCGTTCCTCCGAGTTCGAACTCAAGCGCTTGTTCGACGTATAAAGGCACCAGATTATTGAACCTAGAGTCGAGGTAAGCGCGTCCCAGTTTCTGATCTTGCTCTTGCCAATCGGAGATATCCAGATCAGCCTCCAAATCGAACGCCTCCTCTAGGTGCTCGTGAAACTGTGTTCCTCTTGCAGCAGCCTCCGAAAATGACACTGGCACCGGGCGAGCGGTCTGCGCCCAGAAGGCCTCCGGCTCATTCAGAAGCTGAACAATTTTGGACGCGGATAACCGCAGTGGAAGCTCAACTTGCTTTGGGTTCCTAATTAGTTCGGCCTGTTCGATAATTGCAGCCAGCTGCAGACTCTGACTCACCTTTGTCGGTGTGGCATTGATTACAGTCTCGGCAGCAGAGAGCTGAGAAGCGCGGCCATTGCCAAGCGGGTCAGAGGGCCAAGTTTCGCTTTGGGCCTGGTTAGCAAGCGGGTTTGCTATCGCTGGTTCTGGAATTGGTTCAAGCAATTGGGCAAGCCCAGCGCTAATCAACTCCACCAGATAGGCAGCAATGGGGCGCGAATTGAGGATTCCTGACTTGTAATAACTGGCCGACAACAAAAGGTCCCGACCAGCCCTAGTAATTGCAACGTATGCGAGCCTGCGTTCCTCGACATCATGCTTGGCCCTGTTTTCCCCCGCAAAATCTTCAGTAGCCGCCTTCAGTTGCTTTTGAGTAGTTGCTTGACGCCAAGATAGTTGAGGTATCCAGTCGCTGTCCTGCCTTATCTCGTGAGGAAGTTTGCCGATTGCCAGCCAGCCTTTTGAGTCTCGAGAGTCAACCGGAAAAGATCCTTGCACTAAACCTGCGACCGCCACAAAGTCCCACTCGAGGCCTTTGGCCGCGTGAACGCTCATTAACTGCACAACTCCGGCCTTAGCTCCAGTTTTTGGCATTTCAAATCGTTCACTATTGACCGCATAATCGAGCCAACTCAGTAGGCCTGAAACTGATGGGCGCAGGGCGCTAACTTCATAATCCGAAATACGGGAAATAAAACCCTCTAGGTTTGCCAGCGGTGACTTGGTGCGGGCGTGTGCATAGAGCTCGATGTCTAATTCCAGCTCTCGCGCCACGGCCCAAGAAAATTCGCTAACACCAAGGGAAAGCTGTGTTCTCATCAGGTGAAATAATTCGCTGGCGTGAATCATTCTCTCTAGGCCAGCCTCTGAAATCTCGGCAAACTGTCGGGAGCTAGGTTTACGAATTTCGTCAAGAGCCTCAACCAATGTGAGCGGAATCTCTGCGGTCACTTCTTTTCGCATGCGGGTAAGTTTTCGAGCAAATTTATGCAGCTGGGCAATGTCTCTTGGTGCAATTCTGAATTTAGGACCCGACAAAATACGCATGAGCTCCGCTCCAGCTTCGGGATCGGCGACCACCCGCAATCCGGCTACGAGATCCAGCACCTCTGGCTGCTCGAGCAGGCCCGAAAGCCCAGTTATTTCGACCTCGAGGCCGTTATTTTCAAGAGCATCGGCAAATAGCCGCATCGCCTGTTTTGAACGGAACAAAACCGCGGCACTGGTTTCATCGCTCATTCTCTCCGAGAGCCACAATGCCACTTTGGCGCTTTCAGTTACATCGTCTTGACAGACAATCGCCGAAACGCTGCCGTCTCGATCAAGCCCAGCAGTCAGGCTTACTGGGCTCACAAATGAACCACCTTGAAGCGGCTCGCTTACTAAATTAGCCGCATCCACAATTGCCTGACCAGATCTCCAGCTTGTGCTCAATGAGAACTGCTCAGCGGCGCCAAAGTCGCCTGCAAAACCACTCAGGTTCGCACTGCTTGCGCCGCGCCAACCGTAAATCGCCTGGTTGGGGTCACCCACAGCCATAACTGGCTTTCCGGCAAACAGCCTTGAGAGCAACATGGTTTGAATGCCAGAGGTGTCTTGATACTCATCCAGAAGTACGAATTTATGAGGAAGCTCAAGGTCTTGCTTCTCAAGAGCCCTGAGCGCCAAGGCAACCTGATCCGAAAAATCGACCAGTCCTCTGAGTTTTTTCTGGCTTTGATACTGCCCCGCCAGCTCAAATACCAAAGTGGAAGAGTACATCGTATCCAATAGCGTCTGGTGGTAGGCGTAGACCCCTTCGCCGCCCTTGTCAGACTGCGGAAGGGCTGCAATCTGTTGAGCAAAATCTTGCAGGTAGCTAATTGCCTCATCAGCTGACTGCTGGTTGTCCGTGAGCGCGCCACTGGCACTTAGGACTTTTTCCGTCAAGTAATCGAGCGTCTTGTCCCAGTTCAAAAGCTCTGAAAATTCCGAAATTCTAGCGTTTGCAACGACCTCCCTGGCAAGCGAAATAGCACCGGCTTCAGTCAGCAGGACAGCATCGGCCTCGAAGCCGACCTGTAACGAAAGTGATCTAAAAATTTCATTTCCAAAGGAGTTGTAAGTAGTTATTTTGGGTGGATCAAAATCGTCCCCTAAATCCTTCGGCCAATAGCTTGACTCCCTCAACTTGACCAATCCAGATTGGACCCTGGAAGCCAGCTCGCTTGCAGCTTTCCTGGTGAAGGTCAAGCCAAGGACTTCACTCGGTCTTGCCAGCTCATTGGCCACTAAGTAGAGAGTCCTGACTGACATCAACTCAGTTTTTCCACTCCCTGCACCGGCAATTACGAGGCTGGGGGCCGTTGTGCTTGCAGACGAGATCGCCGCTTCCTGCTCATCGGTGAGCTTGTGCCTTGAAACAACAGAAAAAATTTCTTGGGCTGAATACTTAGCCATGAGTCACCGCTTTAGCAATCAGCAGTTGACACTTGGTGTCCCCGGTGCAGTGCTCTGAAATGTTCGCAACGAAGCTAGCCTGACCGATTTGGCTCTCAGCCCTGGACAGAAGCTCCATGATTCTTTCCTGGAACTCACCGGCAAGAGCCGGCTGCTCCAGGACCTTCAGTGAACCCGAGCCAACCGAGATAATTCGGCCACCGGCAACCGGTTCATCGTAACTTTCGCGAAGACCAAGCTGGTAAAGCGCAAGTTGACGGTGTTCGGCTGTCTCTTTGGCGCTGGGTGATTGCCCAGTCTTCAGATCTGCGGCTATCAAGCCGTCCTCGGTTCGCTCCACCCGATCTATTTTTCCAGCGACAACCAGCCGACCAAGATCTATTTCAAAGCCCTGTTCAATGGCGACCAGCTGATTGGATCCCGCTAAATAGGAAGACATGTAGCCCACCATCTTTAGCGCACGGCGCTTCGCCGCCATGGCCAGCCACTCGGTTTCAAACTTTAGAGTGTGCCAATTGGATTCGACGTACTGCCCGACCGAGTCACTGTCTGTCGCAAGCTCCATTGCGGAGTGCAGCAGTGTCCCAATAGATGCCTCGAAGGACTGGCCGTCACCGCCAAAATTATTTATGAACCAATGAAGTGGGCATTTCTCGAATGCGTCGAGCCTTGATGCGCTCAGGCGAAGCTGTTCATCCGCCGTGACTACAGGGGTGGTAGTTGAAATTGGAATCAGGCCCTGCCAGCTCCTAGGGTGCGCGCCGCTCGCTCCCGTTAGCGCCAACGCCGCCAGCATCGGAGCTGCCGACGCATCTCCAGCAACCAGCTCGGCTCTGAGCCTTCCCACTAAACGGCGAGGATCAAACTCGATACTGACCTGCTTGGCAGCTGGACCAAGCCCTAGCATTTGGAAAAACTGCGAAGGCTGTTCGTCTGCACTTTGCATCGCACTGAGCATCAATTTGGACCGAACTGCGCCCAGGCTCTTGTAAAACAGCCGAAGCTCGTCGGCCAACTCTGATCTGGCTGCCTTACTGGGATCGTCGGATCTTCCAGTCAAGAATGCTTGGAGCCCGCTAGCCCCAAGCAATGAGTTCCTGGGCCTAAGGTTTGGCCAAATGCCCTCTTGCAATCGAGGCATAGCGAGGACCTGAAATTCCAGTCCGGACAGTTGAGAGGCAGTGGCCAGAACCACCAAATCCCGCAATCCAACTTGTGCCAGTGAGTCCTCGGGCACCGCAGCATCAAGCTGTTCAGCTAAAAATGCCTTCGCACCGATTCCCTGCTGCTGATCGAATCTGTTTGCGGCAGCAAATAACTCCAAAATTGCATCTAGATCACGGTTTGCGGCCAAAGCCACCTCCGACTCGCCCCTCGCGAGTTCCGCGAGCTTCCCGGCTGGAGCGAGAGCCCAAATGGCGCTCACGAACTGGTAGGCGCCCATTTCGTTTTTATTCTTAAGATCCCCAAGCACTTTGATTGCTCGATTCAGCCTGGCAACTTCGTTCGAGTCAAAGTCAATCTCAGCCTCAAAGATCGACTCGAGCATCTGGATGCGAGTAACGCCCTCAAATTGCTCCAGCGACGAGAGTTGTCGAAAAAGCCGACGCTGTTGAATCACTGAAAGGCCAACCAAGCTGGACCCTAGAAGCTCGGTCACTAGGTAGTGCTTTGGCTCGGAAAATACTAGCTGGCCAAAGTCGAGCACTGACCGGGCCGCCGGCTGATCTCTTAGCGCTTTCTGCACGCCGAGGATTCTCACAGGTATCGATCTCGCTGCTAGGTCACTGGAAAGCTGATCGAGCTGCACTCTGGTTCTTGCAACAACGCACATCTGCCCCCAATCCCAGCCTTTGGTGACTCTTAGCCTGCGAAGCTCACTGGCAAGGTAATCAGTTTCCGATATCTGATTATCAAAGACTGAAAACTCATCAATGCTGGATTTCGCATCGGATTTGGGTCGATGTCGAAAGGCTTCGGAAGTTGGTATGCGCTCAGCTAACCGCGCCATAAGGCCATTGACCTCCGTTGGCTGGCTGCAATAACCAGTGAGCGCAACTTCCAAAAGGTTTTTTCTTTTTTTTCTGAGCTCAGATACGAAGCCCCCCGCTGCAGCGCGAAATCCGAGAGAGGCAGTATCCGGATCACCACAGGCGATCAGCTGACAACTGCCTGCCAGCTGCAGAATGAATTCAACCCCAGCCAGCGAGAGGTCCTGCGCGTCATCGACAAGAACAACCTTTGCGCTCTTTGCGCCGGCTGCAAATTTGGTTGCCATCACAATCAGCTGGGAAGGATCAACTTGATTATTTTTTTGCAGGGCGTCGACGTAAACCGGCAACAGATCAATTGCAGCGCGGAAATTCGCCTTAGGCCAACTCTCTTGAAGCGCTAAGAGCTTGCCTTGGTCTATTTGGTTCTCAATCAACACTGCAAACAAATCTCGAAGTTCGTTATGAAAGCCCGACAGTGCAAGGCTCGCGGCATCAAAACCCCAACTTTTGGTTGCACCGTTTGCGAGCGCTTCGGAAACAAGTCCGGCAATAAGTGACTGCTGTTTTGCTCCCGAGACCAACTTCACGCCTGGGAGCTCCGACTGCAGGATTTCAAAAGCCAAAGAAGTGATTGATCGCGCCCTTGGCAAGATAGCTACTTTTTTTGAGCTGACAGCCAGTTGGTCTCGAAGTCGGGTTGCGGCGGCACGCTGCGGGGTTATTACGAGAACTTCACTTGGTCCCAAGCCATCAGTTTCAAATTTCGTCGCCAGATTCTTTATCAGGCTGGTTTTACCAGACCCTGGAGATCCAAGCACCAGTGCATCCATGCCAGACACAACATCACCGAATTCAGCCGGAAGTTCCATCTCGGCCGGATTGTGCAACTCAAAAGAATTTCTCACGTCATCAATCTATTTGGCTCTACAGACATTTATCTTGCCGTAACCTTATTTTGACTAAGGAGAATAATGGACGTCAGAATCGGCATTAGAGACAACGCAAGAGACATCAGCTTCGAATCAGGCCTGAGCGCCAAAGATCTGATGGCTACGGTAAAAAAGGCTATTGAAGCCTCCGAGCCCGTGCTTCAACTAAGCGACGAAAAAGGCAGCATCATCCTGATTCCCACATCTTCAATCGCATACGTTGAAATAGGCGCCGAGGAAACAAGGCGCGTAGGATTCTTGGCCTAATGGAAATCCTAATAATCATTGCCTACGCAGCAATACTGGCAATGGTTGGGCCCTTCGTCCTAGCAAAATCGGACCACTACGGAAAATTAGTGCCCGTGAGTATTGCATTGTCTGCTGGTAGCGCCCTGTGGCTGATTTTGACCTGGGTTGGATTCAGCTATTCCAGCGCTTGGATATGGTTCATTGTCATGCTTACGATGCCGGCGGCTGGTTGGTTCGGTACGAATTTCCTAGTCGCAAAACGCGAATCAACAGAAGCTAACGAGCTCGCGAGTATCCGACTACGCGGTAAGGCCCAGTAGGTCCATTCTGACAGTGTGCTTGGCTATGAGCACCGACGTAAATGGCTCAAGTGTCTTGAACTGCTCCCTGGCAAGAGCGACCATGTCGTCCTTGACGGGATTTGGCAGAACTTTCGCAAGGTCGACAGAATCTCGAATTTCCAGCAATGCATCGGCTACCACCATGCGTCCGAACATTGCCAGCCTTGGACCCAAACTTGGTTCGGCGGCAATACCGGCGGACAAATGATGGTGGCAAAACTTTTCCAACTTCTTCGAATCTAAAAGTTGATCCACTTTCAACCTTTTTGCAGGAGGTAAGCCTTTGGAAACTTGCGAAGCGCCGTCTTGAAGTATTCCAAAAACGACATAAATCCTCATCAGGTCTTCGAACCAGTCAGCACCTTCTGTTCGCATAACTAGCTGTTCGAGACGCTCACGGATATCCGATTGCAGTTCCATTTGACTTGCGCCAAGTCGAATCAATAAACCGTCGAGCTGTTTCGAGCGGTCCCTGTAGGACCCTGCCAAAATACCCTGAGCCTCGCTTTGACTTGCGTTGGGCGCCTTGAGGGAGTCTTGCTGCAGAAGATCGGAGATCACAAGATTCAACTGAGATAAAGAAGACAGATAGATTTCCGACGAAGGAGTAAGCTTGGCAGGGTTGAGTTGGATTTGACTGCGACCAGCAGTTGCGTCTCGCGAAGGAAGCGTTAGCTTCTGCGAAACCTTACGTATCTTGCGTATCCAATCCAACACCTTGCAAGCTTATAGCTCAGCTCGAGGAGTAGAAAACCGAGAGCCAAAAACATACGGAGAATTACTTGAGTTTCAAATCACTAGGCATAGATGCAGACATCTGCGAAGCCCTAGAGTCCAAAGGCATCACCAGTCCATTCCCAATTCAAGAACAAGCTATTCCAGTTGCGTTATCTGGCACCGATGTCATCGGCCAAGCCAAAACCGGAACAGGTAAGACCCTTGGGTTTGGCCTTCCGCTCATTCAGGCACTGGGCGAAAACCCAGCCCCTGGAGTTCAGGCGCTAGTGGTTGTCCCAACCAGAGAGTTAGCACTTCAGGTTTCTGAGGACCTGATACTTGCAACAGCGAACCGCCCAACTACGGTGGTGGCCATCTACGGTGGCAAAGCCTATGAAGGGCAGGTTGCAGCTCTAGAAGGTGGCGCACAGATTGTTGTCGGCACACCGGGACGTCTGCTTGATTTGGCCAAACAAAAACTTATGAACCTCTCCAACGTGACTTTTATGGTCCTGGATGAAGCTGACGAGATGCTGGACCTTGGCTTCTTGCCCGATGTTGAAAAGCTGTTTTCCCTAACACCTCCTCAACGCCAGACCATGCTGTTCTCGGCGACCATGCCGGCGGCGATTTTGAGCTTGGCTCGTCGTTACCAAAACCGCCCAATCCACATACGTGTCAGCGATCCAGATGAAGGTAAAACCAAGGCGGACATCAAGCAGTATGTCTATCGAGCACACGCCCTTGATAAAGACGAAGTAGTGGGCAGAATCTTGCAGGCTCAGGGCCGAGGCAAAACAATTATTTTCGTCCGAACCAAGAGGCAGTCTGCGAAGTTGGCCGAAGAGCTAATCGATAGAGGCTTCAATGCTGCTCCATTGCACGGAGACATGTCTCAGGATGCTAGAGAGCGCTCCATGGCCTCCTTTAGAGAAGGCAAGAAAGAGATTCTCGTTGCCACCGAAGTCGCCGCCCGCGGCATCGACGTGGACGATGTGACGCACGTCATAAACTACTCGGTTCCCGAGGATGAAAAAGCCTACCTACACCGCACCGGAAGAACCGGAAGAGCCGGCAAGCTGGGAGTAGCCGTTACCTTCGTTGACTGGAACGATTTAGCTCGCTGGGTTCACATTAATCGTGAGCTTGATCTTGGTGTTCCAGAGCCCACCGAAACCTACTCAAATTCACCACACCTGTTTGAGGAGCTCGGTATCGAACCTGGCACGAAGGGTCGAATCGGAAGAGCTCAGCCTGCTGTCAAAAAAGCTCCCGCCTCTAGTCAGCCTGCTAGGTCAAGCGCACCGAGCAAGTCTGCGCCTCAACAAAGTCGCAATCGAAGCCGAAACCGAAACTATAAGGGAACCTCAAAGCCAGAAGCCTGATCTAAGATTCGCTGAAGCATCGCCGGCTCAGTTCGGTTTTCACCTAGCCGGTTATCCTTCCCGTCGATGCCGTGGTAGTCGCTGGAGCCAGTGGTTATCAAATTGTGTTTCACAGCTAAGTTCTTCAGCCATTGCTTCGCTTGCTTCGGAACGGAACGGTGCTCAATTTCGATGCCATTCAGCCCTGCACCTATAAGAATCTTGAAAAATTCCGCGGGTAAATCCGTCATCGACGCTCCGGCGGGGAAGTCGATTAGCGGATGAGCAATCACTGACACTCCTCCCGCACCACGAATCAAGGCTATGGCGTCCGTGGTGTCGACCGAGTAATCCGAAACGTAATAGCGCGAGTGCGAGTGAAGAATTGAGGTGAACGCATCCGAACGCGTGGGAACAACTCCCATTGACACCAAGGTGTCCGCCAAAGCGGGTCGTCCGACCGTGGAACCCTCTGGTATCTGCGCAAGGACCATTTCCCAAGTAATCGGATAGTCCTCAGCCAGAAGAGCAACCATATTTTTTGCTCTTTCAATTCTCGATCGCCTGGTCTTCTCAAGCTCCTCAACCAGTGCTGAGTTTTTGGGGTCTGGAAGATACGCAAGTATGTGAACGCTAATCGAACGGTTCTCACCAATCAGCTGCCTGGTCGACACTTCGATTCCGGGAATTACGCGCACCTGGTTCTGGCGACCTGCAATTATTGCCTCGTCCCAGCCAAGAGTGGTGTCGTGATCTGTAATTGCAAGTGTCGTGACACCTGCGAGCGCGGCGTTCTGGACGAGCTCAGTTGGGCTGTCTAATCCGTCACTCATGTTTGAGTGTGCATGTAGGTCTATCACAGGAGCAGAATAGTGCCATGACGAAAAATTCTCAGCCAACTAACCGTTCGCGCGTTCCACACTCGGAACAATTTATGGATTTCATCTCCTCGAACTGGGCAGAGATTGACTCGCCACCAATCACCCGATGGGAAGTAGCCGACCACAGCCCGAAACGAAGAGAAACCCTCTCGGCGAAGTTTCCGGGCAAAGTCTTAATGGTTGCTGCCACTGATCCAAGAGTCAGAGCGAATGACACCGACTATCGGTATCGCCCAGACACAGCCTTTACACACCTCACGGGATGGGGCTCGGCAACTGTTCCTGGATCGGTCCTGCTTATCGATGGCAGGCAGGAAAATTGCGAATCGACTCTGTACCTAATGCCAACCGCAGGAAGGGATTCCGATGAGTTTTTCGCGAACCCTGCAATCGGAGAATTCTGGGTCGGGCCACGACCTACATTGACTCAAGTCTCTTTACAGCTAGGCATCAAAACCAAAAACCTAAAGCAACTGGAGGACGACCTCAAATCAATGGGGGTAGTTCTGGAAATGGAAGATCCGGAACTTGCCGAAGCTGCCTCCTCGCTTAGGTTTGTAAAAGATGACTACGAGATTTCCCAAATGCGTGAAGCGGTCAGAATCACCGTTGCCGGTTTTGGAGAGGTTGCCAGATCTATTCCAAAGGCCACCAGGCAAGCCAGAGGCGAGCGAGTGGTTGAGACCGCCTTTTACAGCGTGGCAAGGCAACACGGTTTCGAGCTCGGCTACGAGACAATCGCCGCCAGCGGGCCAAACGCCTGCATCTTGCATTGGACAAAAAATGATGGCGATGTCAAACCTGGTGACCTAATACTGATTGATGCCGGAGCGGAGCTCGACTCCTTGTACACAGCCGACGTAACAAGGACAATCCCTGTTAATGGCAAATTCTCGAAAGAGCAGCTCTGGGTCTACAACACGGTGCTAGAGGCCGCCGACGCGGCCTTTGCAGTAGTGAAACCAGGGATCCGATTCCGCGAAGTTCATAACGCTGCGATCGAGGTAATTGCGAAACGAGTAGCCGAGCTTGGAGTCATTCCAGTGACAGCTGAAGAGGCCCTGGAAAAAGACAACCAGCATCATCGCCGATATATGGTGCACGGCACCAGCCACCACCTCGGGCTTGATGTCCACGACTGCGCTAAAGCGAGGCGCGAAATGTATCAAGACGGGATCTTAGAAAAAGGGATGATTTTTACGATAGAGCCCGGCCTCTACTTTCATCAAAATGACCTGAATCTGCCCGAAGAGTACCGCGGCATTGGCGTGAGAATTGAGGATGACGTCTTGGTCACTGAGTCTGGTTATGAGAACCTGAGCGCCGCTTTGCCAAGAACCGCACGCGACGTTGAGAACTGGTTCGCCGACCAGCTGTCCTGATTAACCCAGGTCACGCGCCAAATTTACAATTTGCATGGCCTTTGCTGCATCTTCTTCGGGCACGATAACTTCGTATCTTGAGGCAACCGGCATCTGCGAGCTTAGAAAACCGCGCTTGTTCTTGGAGGCCAGGAATCGAAGAATGTTTACGAGCATGCCCACACCGGCTGCAATCACAATAACGGCCAGGAATTCTTGAGGCGCGTAGTTGATCTCCCCGTCGGCACCGACATCAAAGCCTGCTCCGATAAGAAGCGCGAAAATTAGGCCCAACCAAAAGCCGGTTAAGACTCCTGAAGCGGCTACTCGACCGTAACCCAGTCTTGTTCTGACCTTCTCAACCATGACTAGGTCATGACCCAGAATTGTGACTTTATTTGCCTTGAAATCTGCCGCGACAAGTCTGTTCACAAACTCGGTTGCCTCGGTGTGGGTTCGAAATTCGCCCAGGCTGTGTCCGCGTGGAATCGAGAGAGCCGAGTTGTTCTTTTTGGAGCTTCTTCTAGCATCAGACATTTGAGAAGCCTTTCAGGATTAGGCATGTCCGAATAAGGTTATCTCTATGAGCGCAACCAGAGTCTTCGTAGCCAGATTGGTGGGCTGTGGCGTTTTTGACCCCCAGGGGGACCGAGTTGGCAAGGTAATCGACGTGCTGATGGCATATCGAACCACCCTTCCGCCGCGAGCCACCGGCTTCATCATTGAAATTTCTGGCAGAAGAAGAGTTTTTCTGCCAATTGCGCGAGTTACGGCGATCGCTCCGGGTCAGCTGATTACCAATGGCCTGATAGACCTTCGCCGTTTCACCATGCGCGGTCAAGAAGTTAGGGCAATTGCCCAAATGCTGGGCCGGAAAGTCACCTTGCTCGATGGGGCCGGTCTTGCAAGCATCGAAGATTTTGCCATTGAACAAGGTAAACGCGGCGATTGGGTTTTGTCTGAATTATTTGTGAGAAAACAAAAAAAGAACTCGGCTATGCCTTTTGCCAAGGGTCCCACCATGTTCGTTCAGTGGCAAGAAGTCGCTGAAAACCGAGAAAACCCAGCCGACCAAGATGCCCGGCATCTGCTCTCGACGGTGGCCGACCTTCGCCCAGCTGACCTTGCCACCGCAGTGTTGGATTTACCTGAACACCGAATGCTAGCCCTGGCGGACGAGTTGGATGACGAGCGCTTGGCGGATCTACTAGAAGAGCTTCCCGAAGAGGAACAACTGGAGATCATTAACGATCTTGATGACGCGCGAGCCGCCGAAGTTCTTGATCTAATGGGTCCGGATGATGCGGCCGACCTGATGGCCAACCTATCCCCGGAGCGCGCAGAAACGCTCCTGGGTCTCATGGACGATGAAGAAGCTGATGACATTAGGCAGCTTTTGCAATACGAGCCTTACACCGCAGGCGGAATGATGACTCCGGAGGCGATCATCTGCGCCGCTGACACCACTATTGCTCAGGCAATGGCTCTAGTTAGACGGAAGGAAGTCGAGCCAGTCTTGGCAGCCCAAGTGTTCGTAACCCTCCCGCCTTACGAAGCTCCAACTGGACGTTATTTGGGCGTCGTCCATTTCCAAAAGCTCTTGCGATACCCGCCTCATGAGCGCCTTGGGTCGATCTTGGACACCGAGCAAGAACCAGTGGCGCTGGACACTCCAATTGCTCAGATTCACCGATACCTCGCAAGTTACGATCTCGTAGCCTTACCGGTCACCGACGATGAAAAACGACTTGTCGGGGTTGTGACAGTAGACGATGTTTTGGACCACCTGCTTCCTGACGACTGGCGAAGCGAGGAAGAGCGCTAATGGCTAGAAACAGATCAGTGCTCGAGAAGCCTATGACTCGTCGGACCCGGTTCCGGATTCCGAACATCTCGCAAGAGACGGTTGGACGCGTTTCCGAAAGGTTTGCGCGTGCTATGGGTACAGGCGCGTTCCTGATTTTCATGACGGTCTTCGTGGCGCTCTGGCTGAGTTGGAACACTTTGGCGCCGCAGGGAGCTCAGTTCGACCCGCGGGCATTGAACTTCACTCTCCTAACGTTACTTTTGTCTTTGCAGGCGTCCTACGCCGCTCCGCTGATCCTGCTGGCCCAGAACCGACAAGACGACAGGGACCGCGTTAAGTTCGAGCAGGACCGGCAGCGTGCCGAGCGCACTCTTGCTGACACCGAATACTTGACCCGGGAGGTAGCAGCCTTGGCGCTCGCGGTTGATGAAGTTGCAACTAAGGACTTTGTTAGGGACGAGATCCGAGACGCAATGAAAGAGCTACTAGAGCAGTTGCGTGAAGACAAAAAACCTAACAAGAAATCCAAATGAGCCAGCGCGCTCTAGAGGCGCTAGCCGGAGTCATTGACCCTGAGCTTCGCCGGCCAATCACTGAACTTGATATGGTAGGTCCGATCCAAGAGACCGAGGATTCAGTTTCGGTTCAGATAAAGCTCACAATTGTTGGTTGTCCAGCCGCTCAATCCATCGAGCGCGACGTCAATGAGGCGCTCGCAGCTGTCTTCAAAAATGTCAAAGTCGAAATGACCACCATGACCAACGACGAGCGCAAGGCGCTGACGCTAAAACTTCGCGGAGACAAGCCCGCGAAGTTCAATCCCTTTGCAGATAAAGACAACCTCACCCGCGTGATTTTCGTCTCGAGCGGCAAAGGCGGAGTTGGCAAATCTACTCTGACGGTGAACCTCGCGGTTGCCCTTGCCGGCCTTGGTCAAAAAGTGGGACTCCTCGACGCGGACATTTTCGGTTATTCAATACCGCAGTTGATTGGTGTAAACCAAAGCCCAACCCAGGTCGAAAACCTCATGCTGCCTCCCATAGCGCACGACGTGAAGGTGATATCGATTGGCTTTTTCGTGAAGGACAACCAACCGGTGGCGTGGCGCGGTCCCATGCTTCATAGGGCCGTGGAGCAGTTCTTGACGGATGTGTTTTGGGGAGACCTCGATTTCTTGCTGGTTGACCTGCCTCCCGGTACCGGTGACGTTGCTATCAGCCTTGGGCAATTGCTGTCCAAGGCTAAAACGCTTGTTGTTACAACGCCTCAGCACACTGCGGCTATCGTTGCCGAAAGATCCGGTGCAATTGGCCTACAAACTGGTCAAGAGATTCTGGGTGTTATCGAGAACATGAGTTACCTTCCGTCGGAGAACGGGCCGATTGAAATTTTTGGCTCTGGAGGTGGCGAGGCCGTTGCCGCCAGGCTCACCGAAATAAGTGGAAAACAGGTGCAGCTAATGGGCAAAATTCCTATTAGTCAGGACCTCCGGATATCCGCCGATAACCAGCTGCCTATTGTGGTTTCTGACCCGGAAGACCCTGCAGCCATAGAGATTACGAGAATTGCAAAATTACTAATGGATTCCCCACGCGGACTTGCTGGGAAATCTTTGAAGATAACTCCGAGTTAGGTAGTGGCATGAAAACCATTAGCGTTAGCGACCCCCTTACGGGAAATAAGCTCCACGAAATTGCCGCGCACTCAAAAGCAGAAGTGGCCCTTAAGTTTCAGGCGGGCCGGGATGCTCAGGTTGAATGGGCTAATCGACCTGCAAAGGAGCGGGCTGGGGTTGCCAACAAAATCGCCGGACTACTGGTGGAACGTGAAGAACAAATTCTTGACCTACTTCAAAAAGAAACCGGTAAGTCCAAGGCTCATGCGTTCGAGGAGCTTACGGGTGCTCTCGGTGCCGTCGCTTACTACGCCAAGACTGTTTCCGGTCTCATGCGTCGAAAGCGCGTTCGCGCCGGAGTGCCGTTCATGATTAGTACTTTTGTAGAACCCTCCCCGGTGGGTGTGGTTGGAATCATTACTCCCTGGAACTATCCACTCGCACTGACCATGATGGATGTTATCCCAGCGCTCATGGCGGGAAACGCGGTTGTTCAAAAGGCCGATAACCAAACCGCAAAAACTGTCCAGCTGGCAAGGGACTTGAGCGTTGAAGCAGGGATACCAGAGAACATCTGGCAAGTGGTCCACGGTGACGCGACCGAGGTGGGCAATGCCGTAACCGATCATGCTGACTTCGTAGCCTTCACCGGATCCACCGCGACTGGAAAATTGGTTGCAGCAAGAGCTGCTTCCAGACTCGTGGGCTACGCCCTAGAGCTTGGCGGTAAAAATCCCATGATTGTTCTTCCCGGTGCGGACTTGGAAAAAGCGGCAGAAATCGCAATTGGTGGAGCTTTTGGAAATAGCGGCCAGCTCTGTGTCGCCATCGAACGCCTCTATGTGTCAAGCCATGACCTTCAAGAGTTCGAGCTAATCCTGAAGCGCAGGGTCGAGTCTTTGAAATTGGGTAGCTCAAATAAATTCGACTTCGACCTAGGCGCCCTTACCTCGTCCGCTCAGCTTCAGAGAGTTTCTGGCTTCGTAGATCGAGCCAGGCAAGAAGGGGCGGTCGTACTTACAGGCGGACGTGCCCTGCTGGACCTCGGGCCAAATTTTTATGCGCCAACTGTCATCACCCAGATTCCACTAGGTGCTGAGATCCTCCACAAGGAAGTTTTTGGTCCGGTAATTGCGCTCGTAGGTTACGAAGGCCTGGATCAGGCAATTGAGCTTTCGAATGCCAGTGAATATGGCCTGAACGCCTCGGTAGTCGGGAATCGCAGACAAGCACTCCAGGTCGCCTCTAAGCTCATGGCCGGTTCAGTGAACATAAACGAGGGCTATCGAGCCACGATGGCCTCCATGGCAGCACCAATGGGCGGTATGAAGCAATCTGGGATGGGACGACGTTCTGGACCCCAAGGACTCTTGAGATTCACCGAGCTTCGAACAATTGGGGTCAGCAATAACTTTCCAATAAAACTGCCAACCAGGGCAAGGCAGTATCTGCGACTGGCGCCAATCATGACCAAAATGGTCAGATGGATGGGGAAGCTCTAGGTAGATTCCTGGTCGAACGGTGGAGACTCTCCAAATTCGAGTGGCTTTTGAGGCGGTTTGGCTCTATTGAGAGTTTCGGCGGCGTTGGCCGGTCTCTTTTTTTCTTCCATCAGAGCTTCTCGGACAATTCGCCGTGGGTCATACTGTCGCGGGTCTAGCTTCTTCCAGTCCATGTCTTCGAAGCCTTCGCCCAGCTCAGATTTCATTTGGACTTGGGCGTTGTCGACCATTCGCTTACCCTTACGGGCCCACTCACCCAACTGCTTGGCATAGTAGGGCAGGCGCTCAGGTCCCAAGATTAGGACCGCAAGGAGAGCCAACAGCAGCAGCTTCTCAGCACTAAGACCAAACATGAAAATGAGTTTACAACTAACCAATCCATCCTTTTTACACATGGCAACCTATGCTTGGGTCCAAGATGATAGACAAGATTTCAAGCTGGAAATACGCGGAGAATTTCAACCGCGAACCCGATCACATTTCTGTTGCCCGAGACAGCGCTGAGCAGCTCGGCGTTGAGTCGGTGACGCCTGCGACCGGTGCGGGCCTCGCATCCATTGCAGCAATGCTCTCGGCAAAAAACATAGTGGAGGCCGGAACCGGTGCTGGAGTATCGGGGTTGTGGTTATTGAGTGCCTCGGAAACCAGCACTCTAACCACTATCGATGATGAGCCCGAGTATCAAAATCAGGCGCGAACCAACTTTCAATTAGCCAATGTCCCGGCAAGTAGAGCAAGGGTTATTACGGGGAGGGCTGCAGCCGTCATGGCAAACATGACAGAGTCCGCCTATGACCTAGTGTTTTTGGACATTGAGCCTTTTGATCTAGAACAGCTTTTGCCTCACGCAATTGGGCTAGTAAGGCCTTCGGGTGCGATTGTCATCTCTCACGCTCTATGGCGTGACAGGGTTCCGAACCCCGCGCTACGAGACGATGAGACATCGGCGATGCGCGCGGTAGTCAGGGTGTTTGAAGAATCAGAAGAATTTATCTCAAGCATCTCAATGCTCGGAGATGGCTTACTAGTTGCAGTTAGAAGACCAGGGGCTATTTCTTAACTACGGACTCTAAAACTTTAAAAAGTTCTTTAGCCTCGATGTCATTGACTGAGACAACGAGCCGGCCGCCGCCTTCAAGCGGAACCCTCAGGACGATTAGTCCCCTCGTCTCACGTTCTGCTTCCATGGGTCCATCACCGGTACGAGGCTTCATTGCTGCCATGAGGTTGGGCTCCTTGGATTCGTCTTAGAAGCCCCAATTATCCCAGACTTCTCACCGAAGCGCCAATTTATCTACAGGCTGAGCCAGGCCCTAAGTCCATCTTCCGCGTCAACAAGGTGACCAACCGGCACATTTTCGTTGTCGGCATGGGCCAGTGAGGGATCTCCCGGGCCATAGTTCACCGCGGGAATTCCCATGGCCGAAAACCTTGCAACATCGGTCCAGCCATACTTCGGCCTTACCTCCGCGCCGATGGCAGCAATGAAATCGAGAGCTACTGGCAGGTTCAAGCCAGGCTTCGCACCTTCTGCCTTATCTGTGACAGCAATTTCAAAACCCTCAAACAGAATTTCCAGGTGCGCAATCGCCTCGGCGGCGGACTTATCCGGTGCGAAGCGATAGTTCACGGTCAGCACTGCGGCATCGGGAATCACGTTGGTCGCAATGCCACCGCTGACCGTTACCGCACTCAAGCTTTCTTTGTAAGCAAGCCCATCGACGGTGATCGTCGCTGGTTGGTAGTCGTTCAAAATATTTAGCGAGTGCGCGAGCGCGTGAATTGCGTTTTTGCCCATCCAAGGTCTTGCAGAGTGGGCCTTGACGCCGACGGTTCTAACTTCAACTCGAACAGTGCCGTTGCACCCTCCCTCGACCATGGCGCTGGTGGGTTCACACAACACCGCGAACTCTCCGGTCAGTAGTTCCGGATGATTTTTGGCAAGTCGCCCAAGCCCATTAAGGTCAGCAGCAACTTCTTCGTTGTCATAAAAAACCCAAGTGACATCGAACTTGGGCTCACGAAGTTCGACCGCAAGCTTTAACATAACTGCAATGCCGCCCTTCATGTCTACTGTTCCACGGCCAAAAATTACTTGCTCCCGCTCAAAATGATGAAGCTTTGAGGGCAGGTTATCTGCCACGGGCACGGTGTCGATGTGGCCGGCAATGATGACTCTTGTGTCCCGGTTTAGATTGGTCCTTGCCACCAGTGCGTTGCCATCGCGTGTAATCGATAAATGCGAGGCCGTGGTCAAAACCTGCTCGATCTCATCGGCAAGCTTTGCTTCATTGGACGAGACTGACTCGATGTCGCAAATTGCCATGGTGAGCTCGACAAGCGTCTGAGTGGGGTCTAAAGCTGACATGTGATTAAGGCTACCTGTATTCTGGTTGTAATGAGTGATGCGCAAATTAACCAAAAGGCCTGGGGACACGGTCTGGCCTCTAAATCCCCAAGCGGAACCGTGCTTGACGTCTGGTTCCCGGAGCCTTGCCTCGGTGAAGCACCGATGTCAGACCTGCAGTGGTTTCCGCCAAAGGATTTAGACCTGAAAGCAGGTCCGGATGAGCTTCGTAATCTAACCCTTGAGGTTATTAGAGTCGAAATAGACCTAACCAACCCAGTTGCGTCAACTGCCGATGCTTACCTCCGTTTGCACCTATTGTCCAAGCTCCTTGTTCGGCCCAACTCGATCAACCTGGAGGGGCTGATACCAAACTTGCCCATCGTCGCCTTTACCAATTTCGGTGTCATGGAGCTAGCCGACTTTGAGGCAAGGACGCTCGAGCTAAGGCGACACGGAGTCATTGCGCACTCCATCGATAAATTTCCTCGACTGGTCGACTACGTTGTCCCCAAAAAGGTTCGAATAGCGGATGCTAACCGCGTTAGGCTCGGCGCTCATCTAGCTCCGGGCACCACGGTGATGCACGAAGGCTTCGTAAACTTCAACGCTGGAACCCTCGGGGCTTCTATGGTCGAGGGCCGAATTTCGCAGGGAGTTGTCGTTGGCGATGGCTCCGATGTTGGCGGTGGAGCGTCAATTATGGGCACTTTGTCTGGTGGAGGTAGCCACCGAATTTCCATTGGCGAACGAGCACTACTTGGGGCAAATTCTGGAATCGGAATCTCCATTGGAGATGACTCGATAGTGGAGGCCGGCCTTTATGTAACGGCGGGTACCAAAGTCATTTTGATAGTTGAGGGTAAAACCGAAACCGTTAAGGCCGCCGAGCTAAGCGGCCTACCTGGCTTGCTGTTTAGAAGAAACTCTCTAAGTGGCGCGGTCGAGGCAATTGCTCGTCAAGGCGTTGGGGTTTCTCTCAATTCAGAGCTGCACGCCTAAGCGCTATCCGGTAACGGAATCCCAACCCTTTGGGCTCAACAGTTGACCACTGAGATATACGTCGCTGTCGCCCTTGGCAATTACCTCGCCAATGACCTTTGTGCCGCGAGGTAAAGTGGCCGTCGGCGAGACGGTAGCTAAGAAGCAATGGTCTTCACCTCCGTGCAGAATCCAGTCCCACTCAGAAACGGGTGGGACTTCGGAATCTCGAGAATTGATAGATTGTGCCGCTTGCTCGAGAATTGCTGCGTAGCCCTCAAGAAGCTCCTTTTTTATGTTCATGGTGACATTTGAACTAGACGCCAGCCTCCCGGCGTCAAGAGATAACCCGTCTGAAACGTCGAGCATCGAGGATGCCACAGCTGCCAACTCAAGGCCCAGCGCGAAATCTGGTACTGGTCGAAGCTGGATGCTCACAATATCCGGATAGCTAGCCGACAGGGTTTCATCATCGGAGCTAAGTAATGCAAGCCCACATGCGGCCTTCCCCAACGTTCCAGCAATCACGATTAGGTCGCCCACTTCGGCCGTTGAGCGCAGTATCGGCTGCCTGGACTCGAGGTCTCCGTGGGCGGCAATCGCAACTACTATTTGCTCGCCGGATGCAAGGTCTCCCCCGACAATCTGGCATTCCGGGGCATGCCGGTCACATGCTGACTGCAGTCCGGAGGCAAAATCCTCGAGCCAGGCTTGAGGGGTTTCTTTGGTAACTACCAGTGCGACAGTTAGCGCCCTTGGTGCGGCCCCCATTGCGACAAGGTCTGCAATATTGCTAGTGACCGCCTTGTAACCGATGTCAAAGCCAGAAGACCACTCAAGCCTAAAATCATGATCCTGCACCATGGTGTCAGTTGTAATAACCACTCGAGAATCACTGAGGCTTATAACCGCAGCGTCGTCGCCTGGGCCAATGAGCGTGGTGGCAACCGGCTTGAAAACGTTCAGCGCTCGTCTAAGAGCCTCGGTCTCGCCGATCTCAATAATCTTTTGGCCATCATTATTCACACAGCAACGCTAGCCTTATTTCAATGCGTAAATTTACTATCTCGATGTTTTTGTTAGTTTTACTTTCTGGTTGCACGCAAGCGGTGAATCTTGAGGCGGCGGAAGATTCAAATAATCCAAATTGTGCCGATGTAAGCGTGCGACTGCCAGATATGCTCGGAGAAAACCAACTCCGCTACACCAACGCTCAAGCCACGGCCGCCTGGGGAAATCCCGCGGCTATTTTGCTTCGCTGCGGGCTAGAGACGGTCGAAGTCTCGACGTTTCCCTGCGTAACCGCGGGGACAACAGACTGGTTGGTAGATGAGAGTGACGCTCCCAAATATAGATTTATTTCCTACGCCACTATCCCGGCAGTAGAAGTCATAGTTGATTCTGAAGTTGCAAGCGGAATAAGCACCCTCGAGGGCCTTTCTCAAGCAATGAGCGTCCTCCCTAGAACAAAGGTCTGCACCACGCTGGTCGACTAATCGGCCGCCTCTTCAGTTAGCTCTTGTTCACCGAAACCATTTTGAATCAGAATCTCAACCAGATCCTGATAATTAATACCGCTGGCCTCAAATAACGCCGGATACATGGAAATTGGAGTAAACCCCGGCATGGTGTTTACCTCGGTAATCACCCAGCCCTTTTTGGTTAGAAAGAAATCGGTTCTCGCAAGACCCTTGCAGCCAAGAGCTCGAAAAGCGGCCGTCGCAGCCTTCACAAGTGCTGACGCGTCCTTGGCGGTGAGCTTCGCCGGAATGACAAGCTCTGCTCCAGCTCCCAGGTATTTCGCCTCGTAATCATAAAAAGGCCTACCGGTTACAAGAATCTCGCCAGCCTTCGATACCTGCAGGTCGCCGTTTGGCATTTCTAGTACCGAACATTCGATCTCTCGACCCAAAACTCGTCTCTCCACCATTGCGGTTTGATCGTGGCTCAAAGCCAACTCAATAGCCGCCTCAAGGTCTTTTTCCTTCAAGACAAGGCTCACGCCCACCGAAGAACCGGACCTGGAAGGCTTAACAAAGGCGTCCGGCTTCAGAATTTTTTTAGCGCGGGACAAACAAGTGCTTTTCGAAACCGCCCACTGGTCGCGAGTAATTACCTGCTCCGAGGCAACTTCTAATCCGACATCACGGAAAAGCGCCTTGGCCTGAACCTTATCCATTGCTAGAGCGGAGGCCATAACGCCATTGCCCACGTATGGAATCTTGCAAAGCTGGAGCAGGCCCTGAATCGAGCCATCCTCTCCATTTGGACCATGAAGAACTGGAAATGCCAAGTGAATTTTGCCAAGAGAAATACCTGAGGTCATACGGAGTTCGCCGCCGCCAAGTGGCAGCAATAATTCCGGTGAGTCCTCGCTTACTTCGGGAAAGCCCTCGAGTCGCCATTCTTGGTTTACCGGCTCCAGAACGAAGCGCCCAGTTTTGGTAATTCCAATCGGGATAACCTCATACTTTGTCGAATCGATGGCTGTAAATACACCCAGTGCTGTCACGCAGGATACCGAATGCTCGCTTGATTCTCCTCCATAAATTAGGGCTATGCGTTGCATTAGAACTCCATTTCAATTTCGTCGGCAAGGTTCAGGTGCTGACCAAAATCAGTCGGCTTCATGACCCCGTTTAGTACGTCGCTGACCTGCTGCACGATTGGCATGTCTATACCCAGCCTCTGTGCAATCTCTAAAACTGGCTCCACCGAACTTAGGCCTTCAGCGGTTTGCTCCATGCGACGCAGAACTTCGGGCTTGCTGTAGCCCTTACCTAGCATCTCCCCCGCTCTAAAGTTCCGTGAAAGATTCGACTCACTCGTTGCAATAAGGTCACCCAGGCCGGCAAGGCCGAACATGGTTCTCCTCCTCGCGCCATGCTCAATTGCAAAGTTTGTTATTTCGCTTAGACCCCGGGTCATAATTGACGCCTTTGTGTTTTGGCCATAACCCAAGCCGCTAACAATTCCGATTGCTACTGCAATTAGGTTCTTCAGAACACCGCCGAGTTCGGTACCAACCAGGTCCTGATTGGTAAAAACTGTGAAGTACTGGTTTGAACACACCTTTGCAACTTCAATCGCGCGATCTTGATTCTCGCAGGCGCAAACAGCAGCCGCAGGATCTCTACGCGCGATTTCGAGAGCCAAGTTAGGACCGGAAAGCACCGCTATTTGCGATGCGGGCACATTTGTCGCCTGATGAATAACTTCACTCATGCGTGCACCCGTGGACTGCTCCAATCCCTTCATGAGGCTGATTACGGTTGCACTTTCAGGAATCAGCTCTTTCCATTCACCCAAGGTCTCACGGAGCGACTGAGACGGAATGGCTATGTAAACCTGAGTGGCATTCACTAGTGCGGCTTCCAGATTAGAGGTGGCAGTCAGCGTCTTTGGTAAATCAACGCCCGGAAGGTAATCACCGTTTCTAGAAGTTTCATTAATCTCATCGGCGAGATCCTTGCGTCTCGACCAGAGCACGACCTCGTTGCCACCATCGGCAATGACCTTGGCCACAGTCGTACCCCAACTGCCGGCACCCATAACTACGATTTTCATTTGGTTTCTTTTCTAAAGTTCCCGGTTTGGGTCTGACCCTTATCGTTTGGGTCCCACAGCTTTTCAGGAGGAGTTTCGCCTCGCATCTGACCAACAAGCTTCGCGACCTCTCGCATAATTTTGTCAGTAGCCTCGCTCATTTCTTTTGCGGTCAGGGCATCTTTCTTTGGCTTGCCGAAATAGATCGGCTTGCCAATTGTCACTCGGACCGTATGAAAAGGGTTTGGTCGAAACTTCTTAGAGTAATTGCCAAGTACTTTTTCTACACCCCAGTGCGCAGCTGGCACGACGGGTAGGCCAAGCTCGAGTGCGAGCCTAATTGCGCCGCTTTTGCCGCGCATTGGCCATAGATCCGGATCCCTGGTCAGTGTGCCCTCCGGGAACACTATGACAACCTGTCCTGCTGCCAGGTACTCCTTGGCAACTCGAAGAGGCTCCTCGTTGGACTTACCGCCACGATAAACGGGGATCTGACCGACTTTTGGGAGAATTTTCCCAACAATGGGGATCCGAAATAGCGACTCTTTGGCTAGGTAATGAGGAACTCGCTTCATGTGTATGTAAACGGAGTATGCAAAAGCAAATGGATCCAAGTAGCTGACGTGGTTCCCGACCAAAATATATCCACCCTTGGGCAAGTTCTCCAAGCCTGTGGTTTTTATATTGAAAAACAATCGAAGCACGGGAGCCATGAGACCGGCTACCAATCTGAACAGCCAGCTTCTCTGGTCTTCAAACCTTTTTGATGCCGATGATGCCGTCATTTTTCAACCTTCAATCTGAAAGTCGGCCCCAAGATCTTGAAGCTTGTCGATAAAGCGCTCGTAGCCCCTTGAAATCAATTGAACGTTTGAAACATTAGAGGTTCCTTCGGCAGCGAGGGCGGCAACAACATGAGAAAAACCTCCACGTAAGTCTGGAACCCGAATGTCCGCGCCAAGCAATGGGGTTGGGCCGGAGATAACCGCGGAGTGGTTGAAATTTCGCTGACCAAAACGGCACGGGTTGCCACCCAAGCACTCCCGATAAATCTGGATTTGGGCACCCATTTTGACAAGCGCGTCGGTGAATCCAAATCGGTTTTCGTAAACCGTCTCGTGCACAATAGATAGGCCTTGAGCCTGGGTGAGGGCTACAACCAGAGGCTGCTGCCAGTCAGTCATGAATCCAGGATGAACATCGGTCTCAATAACTACAGGCTGTAGTTCGGAGCCAGGATGGTAAAAGCGAATTCCCGTAGGTTCAATCTCGAACTCCCCACCTACTTTTCGGTAGGTGTTTAGAAACGTCATCATTTCTATTTGCTTTGCTCCACCGACGAAGATGTCACCCTTCGTGGCAAGAGCTGCGGCCGCCCAGGAGGCCGCTTCATTTCGGTCAAACAATGCCTTATGGGTATATCCCTTGAGCTGCTTTACGCCCTCGATCCGTATAACGCGATCGGTATCAACCGAAATGATTGCGCCCATCTTTTGCAAAATCGCTATCAGGTCGATTATCTCCGGCTCGATAGCTGCGCCGCGAAGTTCTGTTAGGCCCTTTGCTGTTGTTGCCGAGAGAAGAACCTGCTCGGTGGCACCGACCGATGGATAAGGAAGGTTTATCTTTGCCGCTACTAGCCCGTCTGGAGCGCTGAGTCGAGTGCCGGTAGGCAGCTTCTCAATAACAGCGCCGAACTGCCGAAGAACGTCAAAGTGAAAATCAACTGGTCGGTCGCCAATCTCGCAGCCGCCAAGACCCGGGATGAAAGCCTCGCCAAGGCGATGAAGCAGTGGGCCACAAAACAGAATGGGAATCCTAGACGAGCCGGCGTGAGCATCAATGTCCACGATTCTTGCCTGCTCAACATTGGAGGGGTCCAGTGTCATGTCACCAGTTTTAGGATCATGAGTGATTGTCACGCCATGAAGGTTTAGAAGTCTTTCAACAACGTCTACGTCGGAAATATGAGGAACGTCCAGAAGCGTCGAAGGGGTTTCGCCCAGCAGTGCCGCGACCATGGCCTTGGTCACCAAGTTCTTGGCCCCCTTCAGGTCGACTCTGCCTCTAAGTGGCTTGCCGCCCTCGATCCGAATCAGGCTCAATCAAACTCCCTTGGCTGGCAGAGTCTTGGGTTTCCAAGACTCTCTTTTGGCCTCGTAGGCCGCTATCGCATCTTCACTCTGGAGGGTTATCCCGATATCGTCAAGCCCCTCAGTCAGACGCCACTTAGTATATTCATCAATCTCAAATCGAATCACGACATCGTTCACTCGAATTTCTTGGCTTGGGAGGTCGACGGTTATTTTGGCGGCAGGGTCTGCCTCAATCTGCTCCCAGAGGGTTTCCGTATCGGCATCGCTTATGACTCCAGCGATTAAGCCCTGCTTCCCGGAGTTTCCAAGAAATATGTCCGCAAATTTGGAGCTAAAAACTGCCTTGAAGCCGTAGTCCCTGAGCGCCCAAACTGCGTGCTCTCTTGAAGAGCCGGTTCCAAAGTCGGATCCGGCAACAAGGACTTCGGCGCCTTGGAAGCTCGGGTTATTTAGAACAAAATCAGGGTTCTGCCGCCAGTTCGCAAACAGCCCATCTTCGAATCCAGTCTTGGTTATTCGCTTCAAGAAAACCGCAGGGATTATTTGGTCAGTATCAACGTTGCTTATCTTTAGAGGCATGCCTGTGCCGGTGAACTGAGTAACTTTTTCCATTACTGCTCCAAGTCTGAAGGGGCAGAAAGTGTCCCTCTGATTGCAGTTGCCGCAGCCACCATGGGGGAAACCAAGTGGGTTCTTGCGCCTTTGCCTTGCCGGCCTTCAAAGTTTCGGTTCGAGGTGGAAGCTGCGCGCTCCCCCGGCGCAAGCTGATCCGGGTTCATGCCCAGACACATTGAGCAACCTGCAAATCGCCAGTCTGCTCCAAAGTCAACAAATACTTTGTCTAAGCCCTCTTCTTCCGCCTGAAGCCTCACCTTTTGAGAACCGGGGACCACCATCATGCGAATCCCTGGTGCCATCACCTGGCCGCGAATAATGTCTGCGGCTGCCCGAAGGTCTTCGATTCTTGCGTTCGTGCAGGAGCCCAAAAAGACCGTGTCAACCGCAATGTCCTTCATCTTGGTTCCGGCCTTGAGATCCATATAGGCCAGGGCCTTTATTGCGGCAGCCTTTTGACTCGGATCATCGAAGCTGTCCGGGTCTGGAATGCTATCCATGAGTGAGACGCCCTGACCAGGATTTGTTCCCCAGGTTACAAAAGGATCCAAGGTGTCGGCATCAATAAAAACTTCGGCGTCGAAAACCGCATCGTGATCGGTTGTTAGTTCGCTCCAGTCCTTGAGTGCCTGATCCCAATCTGCACCTTGAGGAGCGTGTGGCTTGTCTTTGAGGTAGTCAAAAGTAATTTGATCTGGAGCGATTATTCCAGCCCTAGCGCCTGCCTCAATCGACATGTTGCAGATGGTCATGCGACCCTCCATGGACAATGCCCTAATCGCACTTCCGCGATACTCAAGAACGTAACCTTGGCCACCGCCAGTCGAGATCTTGGAAATGACGGCCAGAATAATGTCTTTGGCGCTAACGCCTTTACGAAGTGTGCCCTCGACATTTATAGCCATGGTCTTAAATCGCTGCAGCGGCAAAGTTTGAGTTGCCAAAACGTGCTCAACTTCGCTTGTTCCAATTCCCATAGCTAGTGCCCCAAAGGCGCCGTGAGTTGAAGTGTGCGAATCTCCGCAAACAACGGTAAGTCCCGGCATTGTTAGACCCAACTGCGGGCCAACAACGTGAACTATGCCCTGGTTTTTATCGCCGAGCGAGTGAATTCGAATATCGAACTCTCGAGTGTTGTCCCTGAGGGCCTGAACCTGCGCCCTGGAGGTCGCATCCGCAATTGGCAGGTGAATGTCCTGCGTGGGTGTGTTGTGATCCTCAGTGGCGATTGTCAGGTCTCTACGCCTGACATCACGTCCGGCCAGGCGAAGGCCATCAAAAGCCTGCGGGCTGGTTACTTCATGAATCAGATGCAGATCAATATATAAAAGATCTGGAGCACCGTTTTCACCCCTCAAAACCAAGTGGTCTCGCCACAGTTTCTCTGCCAAAGTCAATGGCTTACTAGACACCTAAATCACCTCGCGATTGCGTAGATACTTACTTTATCGCAAAGGACTAATCTTTGATGATGCAGGACTTTACCGAACAGCAACTTATCGCCCTCCAGAAAAGAACCGTAAAGGTTCTTTCCCTTGGTCAAGCGCTGGGTGGCTTCGGTCTAGGAGCAACGCTGTCAGTTGGCGCTCTTCTAGCAGTCGAACTGTCTGGAACCACCGCCTGGTCTGGGGCCGCTGCAACCCTGAGCACTCTGGGTTCTGCAGCGATAGCAATCCCACTTGCAAATCTCGCTTTTAAGCGCGGTCGCCGGGTCTCCTTGGCCTTCGGCGCGTTTTTGGCCATCTTGGGCGCCGCGATGATGATTTTGGCCACCTACACACAATCTTTTCCAGTCGAAATTGTTGCGCTGTTGTTTTTAGGTGCCGGTTCAGCAGTTTCGCTTCAGGCACGTTTCGCGGCGGCAGACATCCCAACCGGCAAGCCAAAGGGAAGGGATTTATCACTGGTGGTTTGGGCCACTACCCTTGGCGCGGTGATTGGCCCTAACCTGATCGCACCTGGTGAAACACTTGGCCTTTGGCTCGGAATGCCGCATTTGGCAGGCCCCTTCCTGTTTACCATCGCCGCTCAATTGAGCTCAACTCTGGTCTTCTGGTTCGGGCTCCGCCCGGACCCTCTGATTGTTGCTCGCGACATCGCAGGGTTAGACCCGAAGCAAAAAAACGCGAGCCTCAAAGATGCCTTGGAAGTTGTTCGAGAGTTCCCGCTCGCGGGATATGCTGTGCTGACAATTGCACTCAGCCACATGGTTATGGTTTCAGTGATGTCGATGACCCCGGCACACCTAAACGCCGCGGGCCACTCGTTAGCGGACGTTGGCTTCACAATATCGCTGCACATCGCAGGTATGTATGCACTTTCGCCGATATTCGGATGGCTAACTGACAAATTTGGTGCCATCAAAATAGTGATCACTGGGCAGTTTATTTCTTTGACTTCGCTTGTCGTTTCAGGATTTTGGCAGTCAGAGTTTTACGCCGTAGTTTTGGGGCTTTTCTTGCTAGGTGTTGGTTGGTCAGCGTCCACGGTCGCCGCTAGCGCACTGCTAAGCGAAACTCTTGCTACTGGCCAGCGCAGCAAGGTACAAGGGTTTAGCGACTCGCTGATGAATCTTTCGGGGGCCTTTGGTGGCGCAATATCGGGCATCATCTTGACGATCTTTACCTTCGGGGGGCTAAATGCTGCTGCTCTCGTACCCGTAGTGTTTATCGCTCTGGCCACCAGCTACTCAAAAAGATGGCGCTAACAAAAAAACTCGCTCCCAAGATTATTAATCATTGGAAGCGAGAATTCGTGACTCCAGCGGGATTCGAACCCGCGCTACTGCCGTGAGAGGGCAGCGTCCTGGGCCGCTAAACGATGGAGCCGTTAGGAACTTGAGAAGTCTGCCATAAATACCCCCTATTGGCAATCTATCTGCTGAGTAGCCGAAGAGCTCCTGGATGGACCTCTGTGGAGAACGGGGCATTGCCAACAAGCTCTCCGTCACAGGTCACCGGGTAGTTATCATTGCTAATTTTTATTGACTTGGCCTTGAAGATTTCAACCTCTGGAAACCTCAGGTGTTTGCCCTTGTAGACCGTGGGGAACATACGCAGCAGTCGCGCTCTTGAAACTTTGTGCAGAATAAAAACTTCAAGCTGACCATCGGTGATGTCTGAGTTCGGTGAGATCATCATGCCACCGCCAAAGCTTTTTGCATTCGCCACCCCGCACAACATCGCCTCAATCACGCGCTTCTCGCCGTCAACATCTAGGTGGTATTCAATGGCCTTGAAAGACGGAAGCTCAAGCAACAGTGCGGCGATGTAGCTGTTGGACCCCTTGGGCCAGCGGAGCGAATTGGCCCGTGTGGCGCATAGTGCATCAAAGCCGGCTGAAATTGAGCCGATCGACCAAATTTCTTTTCCGGAAACGCTGACCTTCATCGCGTCGACTCTTTTTGGGGAGTCCAGCGAGTCCAGAATGTTTTTGACCGCCGCCGGAATATCCGTCAGATCAATGTTCAGTTCACGAGCTTGATCGTTCCCGGACCCCGCCGGGACTATTCCCAGCGGTATTTGATTCGGAACCGCTATACCGGCGCATAGCTGAGTTGTTCCGTCCCCGCCGACTGCAACTAATGCCGATATTTCTTGAAGCCGAATCAATTCCTCAGCTTTTTTCCTCGCTTCCGAGGCCGTGGCGGCCGAGAGGTTGATCACCGCAATACCGGCTTTTGCAAATGCCTCAAATACCTGCTCTCCAATAATCGCTGCTCTTCCGCGATTTGCCTTGGGGTTCACAATAATTCCGAGTGGCTTCATCGGCACTTCCTAACTTTCAATTAGATAAACATAGACTGAAGCCATGGAGTCGAGATGAAAATAACCAAGTTTGACCATGCACTTTTGTCGATAGAAATCGATTCGAAAATCGTCGTTATTGACCCGGGTATTTATTCAAGCCAAATTCCGGATTTCAAGAATGTTGTCGCAATTTGCCTCACCCATGTTCACGAAGACCACAGCTACTTGCCACACATTCAAAAGATCCTGCTTGAAAACCCAGACGCCCAAATTTTTGGCCCCGCTGAGGTCGCTCAAAAACTGGGCAAGCTTCCCGTCCAGGTTGTTTACCACGGCGATCACTTCGAGGTGTCGGGCTTCGAACTTGATTTTTCCGGGGACTTACACGAACAGATTCACCGGAGCATCCCCTTGATTCAAAACATCGGTGTCATGGTCAACCAAACCCTCTACTACCCGGGAGACAGCTATACGATTCCGGAAGATAAAGTCAAAGTTTTAGCCTGTCCGACAAGCGCTCCATGGATAAAAATTTCTGACGTTATGGACTTTATTACAGCAGTAAAGCCGGAAACGCTTTTCCCTACCCACAATGCTCTACTGAACGACAATGGCCACGCACTTTACAATCAAAGGATCAGCGAAGTCACAAAAGAAAATGGTGGGACCTTTGTTTTTCTCACGCCAGGTCAAAGTTTGGAGATCGAGGTTTAGGCCTGAACCTAGACAGCGACGATTACTGCCGCCAGCAGCATCGCTACCGTCGGGCCAGACCAAAGTTTCTTATGCTTTAGGTTTCTAGAAGTATTTGCTATGAACGCTTGCACGGTGGCAATGCCGACCAGAACCCAATTCACCACTGCATTCCCGCCAGCATCCAGGATGGGAGTGAACAACCCCAACTGTGCCAAGTAGTGGCCGACGATTGCGATAAAGGTCAAGAAAAACCCAAAGCTCAAAGCTCGACGCGACAAACGCAATTGGCCATTTGAATTTTCGCCGTGAACATAGGCAGCCAATGGTGCCCCAAGGGCGATTGCTAGATGGAATAAAGCTGCCGCTAGATAGGCAAAAACCAAAAAACTGGAGGAAAACGCATCAAGCATCTTTTCCTCCAGTAGTTACTGGCTGGGGTACCTGGACTCGAACCAAGAACAAATGAACCAGAATCATCCGTGTTGCCAATTACACCATACCCCAAGGGTCGAACCCAAGGCCCGATTGCCTATCTTAGCGGGATTGGGCAAATGCCTCTAGTCGAGCAAGGCTTTGCTCTTTCCCAAGAATCTCCATGCACTCGAAAAGTGGCGGGGTTACGCGCCTGCCGCTGATTGCCGTTCTAACTGGCCCAAAAGCATTTCGTGGCTTCTCTCCAAGACCATCAACCAGAGCATCACTCAATGCCTGATGGATTGCGTCGGTGGTAAAATCTTCGAGGTTCTGAAGTGACGCTGTTGCCGCCGCTACTATCTCGACTGCATTTTCGGGCAGCTGCTTCAAGGCGTCTTCGTCAATTTTCAAGTCAGCGACATCAACGAACAGAAATTCAACCATCGCCGGCACGTCGCCCAGCACGATTACTCGTTCTTTGGTGAGTGGAGCAGCAGCACTCAAGATCTCGAGCTGCTTGGCGGTTGGCTCACCTTGAATGACGCCGGCTGACTGCAAATACGGCAAAATACGGCCCATAAAATCTTCATCGGTCAAAAGTCTGATGTGGGCGGAGTTAATCGCATCGGCCTTTTTTTGATCAAACCGCGCAGGGTTCGGGTTCACATTCTCAATCTCGAAGTTCTCGCAAAGCTCGTCAAGGCTGAAGATGTCCCGATCCGCTGATATTGACCATCCGAGCAGGGCCAGATAGTTCAACAGCCCCTCCGGTATGAACCCTCGATCGCGATGCAAAAACAGGTTGCTCTCCGGGTTTCTCTTAGAGAGCTTCTTGTTGCCCTCCCCCATAACAAAAGGCAAATGACCAAAGCGCGGGATGAAAGTTGCGACACCAGCCTCGACAAGTGCGTTATACAGGGCTATCTGCCTAGGAGTTGAGGACAGAAGATCCTCGCCTCGAAGAACGTGGGTGATACCCATCAATGCATCGTCAACCGGGTTCACTAGCGTGTAAAGCGGCGCTCCACCTGGGCGCACTAAGACAAAATCAGGGAAAGACCCCGCAGGAAAAGTAATCTCACCACGAACTAGGTCCACGAAAGTTATGTCTTGGTCCGGCACCCTCAACCGAAGCGCTGGCTTACGCCCCTCGCTGAGATAAGACTGACGATCTTCCTCTGATAGATCTCGCTCCGAGTTGTCATAGCCAAGCTGAACCGCTCTGGAATTAGCGATGTTTCGCTGCTCAATCTCTTCCCCGGTTAAGAAACTTTCGTAAAGATGACCGGAAGACTTCAGTTTCTCGATTACTTCTTGATATATCTCGCCGCGTTCAGACTGTCGATAGGGCTCGTTTGGTCCTCCGGTGTCAATTCCTTCGTCCCAGTCGATACCAAGCCAGCGCAGACCCTCAACAAGTTGACCGTAACTTTCCTCGGAATCTCGAGAAGCATCAGTGTCCTCGATGCGAAAAATGAATTTTCCACCGGTTCTTCTGGCGTAAGCCCAATTAAAAAGAGCCGTTCGAATCAGTCCCACGTGGGGCGTTCCAGTAGGGCTCGGACAAAACCGAACTCGAATGTCTGAGCCCGTGGCCGTGGTAGTCGGAGCAGTTATAAATGTCATTTTTTCAAACTACCTCTAAGAGACTGGGTTGTGCAGGACACCGATGCCCGTGATTTCGCATTCGACCTGGTCACCAGCTTCAATGCGGGCAAGCCCGGCAGGCGAACCAGTAAGAATCACATCACCTGGAAGTAAAGTCAGGTTTCTACTGACATAGGAAACGATTTCATAAACATCGGTGATCATATCGGAACTTTTCGAGCGCTGACTTGAGCGCCCATTGATTCGAGATTCAAGCCTTAGCGAACTGGTGTCCAGCTCAGTCTCAATCCAAGGGCCTAGGGGACAAAACGTATCAAAACCCTTGCTCCTTGCCCATTGAGTGTCGGAAAATTGCAAGTCTCTTGCGGTGACATCGTTCCCAACGGTAAAACCAAAGATGTGATTTTTCGCCTCGTCGTAACTAACTTCCTTTGCCTGCTTACCGATAACAATTGCCAGCTCAACCTCAAGCTCAACCTGATCAGACTGTCTTGGCAAAACAATCGCATCCTCTGGCCCGATGATCGCGCTGATTGGCTTAAAAAAGATAAGAGGCTCATCCGGAACATCGATTGATATCTCCGCGGCGTGCGCTCGATAATTCATGCCAATGCAAACGACCTTGCCGGGTAAAACCGGGGCGAGAAGCTTAACTGAGGACAGTGGAGCCGACTCTTTGCCAAGTTCGGCTCCCAAAATTGGGTCGCCAAGATAAAAAAGAACCTGGCCCTCGGATATAATTCCGTGGCGGGTCTCACCGTTGTGTAGCGCTCTAACAATTTGCACGTGCTTAGTCTGCCAGCTTATGCATCCAGTTGTGACGATCTTTTACGGTTCCGTACTGAATCCCGGTCAACTCTTCACGCATCGCGACGGTCACAGCGCCGGGCTCGTTGTTGCCGATAGAAATTTCTTCCTCCCGTGACCTGAATAAGCCAACCGGTGTAACCACCGCCGCAGTGCCGCAGGCAAATACTTCGGTAATGTCCCCGGACTGTATGCTCTCGCGGACTTCCTCAAGTGTGATCTTACGCTCCTGAACCTCGTGTCCCGAGTCTTTCAAGAGGGTGACAATCGAGTCTCTAGTGATCCCGTGGAGAATGGTTCCATCCAAAGACGGGGTGACCACTGAGCCGTTTTTGTAGATAAAAAACAGGTTCATTCCGCCAAGTTCTTCGACGTAGGTGGAGGTTTCTGCATCCAGATACATAACTTGAGAGCAGCCCTGGTCATAACCCTCCTGCTGAGCCAAGACACCGGCTGCATAATTTCCGCCGGTCTTTGCCTCACCGGTTCCATGCTTTCCAGCCCTCGCACTATCAAGTGCAATCCAGATTGATACCGGCTTTACGCCGCCGGGGAAGTAGGGACCAACTGGACTCGCGATAACACGATATTCGACTCGCTCGGCCGCTCTAACTCCAAGGAAGTTTTCGGCAGCAATTTCAAATGGACGCAGGTAAAGAGTTTTCTCACCAGTTGGTTCCGGAACCCAGGCCCCATCAACTGCAATCAGCTGCCTTAGCGACTCAATAAAAACCTCGGCTGGGAGTTCCGGCAAGGCCATGCGCTTTGCCGAACGCTGCAAGCGAAGTGCATTCTTATCGGGACGGAAAGTCCAGATGGATCCATCCTCATGCCGATATGCCTTGATGCCCTCAAAGACTTCTTGTCCGTAATGCAGAACCGCAGAAGATGGGTCCATCAAAATTGGCCCGTACGGCAAAACCTCTGCAGAATGCCATCCCTCGGTCTTCTCCCAGACGATAACCACCTGGTGGTCCGAGAAGTGCGTTCCGAACATCGGATTGGCGATGATCGCTTCACGCTCAGAATCGGGGGTTGGGCTTTGGTTTTTGGTTACCTTGAAATCCATGACTGGCCTTTTCTAAATTCGGGCGATTATTGCTTTGGCTACCTGATCCGTAGAGCGCGGTTCAACACCGCGTTCTAGCAAGTCAGCAGCAACGGCTTGTTCTATTTTTTCGGCTGCCTCGGTGTAACCGAGAGTATGAGCCAATAACGCCGCGGAAAGGATGGCCGCAGTGGGGTCCGCCAGATTTTTTCCAGCGATGTCTGGTGCCGAACCATGAACAGGTTCGAACATGGACGGAAATAAGCCCGTCGGATTTAGGTTAGCCGAAGCTGCTAGCCCAATGCCACCGCAAATAGCGGCAGCAAGATCGGTGATGATGTCACCAAATAGATTGTCTGTGACAATAACGTCGAAGCGCTCAGGGTTTGTGACCATGTAGATCATTGCGGCATCGATGTGCATGTAGTCATGAGTCACTGCCGGATACCGAGCCGACACTTCTTCGACCATCCGCAGCCAAATCTTTCCCGAGTGAACCAGCACATTTGTTTTGTGAACGAGTGTCAATTTCTTGGCCTCGCGATTAGAAGCAAGTTCAAAGGCATACTCAACAGCTCTTCTAATGCCAAAGGCGGTATTTACTGAAACCTCATTGGCAACTTCGTGCTCAGTGCCTTCGCGGACAGTCCCGCCGTTTCCAACGTATGGGCCTTCGGTGCCCTCCCGCACAACAACGAAATCCAAATCTTTGGCTTTCGTCAATGGAGACGTGACCCCCGGAAATAACTTCGAGGGACGCAAATTTATGTGATGGTCAAAGCCGAATCGAAGCTTTAGTAGGAGCCCGCGCTCAAGAACTCCGGACGGGACTCTGGGGTCACCAATCGCGCCTAGCAAGATTGCGTCGTGGCCGCTCAAATCTTTCAAATCTTTATCAGTTAGCGCTTCGCCTGTCTCAAGATACTTATCTGATCCAAGGTCATAATCGGTTACTTGTAGTTCAACTGAACCAAGTGCCTTTTTGAGCGCGCTCAGAGCGACGCTGGTGACCTCGGGTCCAATGCCATCGCCGGCAATAACGGCAAGGTTTATCTTGTTCAATTGCTGCCTCACGAGTTGGTTAGAACAACCTTATTAGCTTTTAGCCGAAGAGTTGCACGAATAGCGTTGCTCGCTGGTCCCAGGCATTGATTTTTACTGTGAGCATTCTCTCCCGCACCTTTTCACCGAGGCCGTGTTCGTGCACCCACCAGGTCAGCTGCAATCCGGTAGCCCGCGATGACCAGCCTAAATTCATCAATTAGTCGTCACTTCCAAGTCAAGCTGCTTGGAAGCGTTAGCTACCGAGCCGCCGTTTATAAGTTGACCGGTGAATCCCGCATCCCTCATGAGGTCGATGGCTTTTCCGGCACGATTGCCACTTCTGCAATAGACGTAGTAGTCCCTTGCTGGATCGAGCATCGATAGTTGATTGGCAAAATCTACATCCGCAATGCCTACGCGAATAGCGCCCTCGAGGTGGCCGGAGTTCCACTCATCTAGAGTCCTAACATCAATGATTTGGGCATAACTAGACGCATCAAGTTTTTCGCTCGAGCAAGCTGTGAGGGAAGTGAAGGCAAACGCTGCGATCAAACCCGCAACTAGCATTTTCATGAGCTTCAATTTAGGTCCTTTCAGGATACCCCCTAGGGTATGTGCTAGTCTCTAGGCAGTCAAGTGAATAGGAGCAGCATTTGGAGATTCCAAAAGAGGACCTCAATGCGGTAAAAAATAGGCTTTCTAGGGCACACGGGCAACTCGGAGGCATAATCCGCATGGTTGAAGAAGGCCGCGAGTGCACCGATGTACTGACTCAGCTGGCGGCGGCTCAGGCCGCTATCTCAAGGGCGGCTTTTGCACTGATTGCTTCGGGTTTCGCAAACTGCGCTCAAGATGACTCCGGCAAAACCGATCGCGCAAAATTAGAGAAAGCCTTTCTGTCGCTGAGCTAGTGACAGAAAATTTAGGAAAGGGAGAAATCATGGCAAACGAAGTATCCATCAACGAACTCGAGCAAGCTATCAAAGACGGGGCATTCGTTCTGGATGTGAGAGAAGGTTGGGAGTTTGAAAATGGCCACGTGCCGACTGCCCACCATATACCTCTCGGTGACGTGCCTGATCAACTGGCTGAATTACCTAAGGATGTCCAAGTCTGGGTCATTTGCCAAGCCGGAGGGCGATCAATGACCGCCGCTAATTACCTAGAGTCCCAGAAATTTATTGCAGTTTCAGTAGCCGGAGGCACCGGTAGCTGGGTTGAAGCCGGGAAGCTCGTCTCCACGGAGCCAAGCAGCTAAGAGAACTCTTCGATTTTTCGTCACGAACTTCCAGACAGTTCGGCAGTCAGAGCAAACGGACCAGCGTGCCGGCCAGGTTCTTGGGAGCTCTGGTCAAGGAGCTTAGGGTGCATCAGGTGGAGCGATTGGCTGGCAAAGACGTAGTGGCAGCTGGAGCCCTGAGCCAATTGACTCTGGCTTTAAGGGCCTAGTAGGCCTCTGTGATGGCGATCGACTGCATCAAGTCAGCATCGATTTCGATTCGGAGCTGTTCTAGAATTTCTGCATCGACTGGAGAATCAACGGTTACAACCGATAGCGCCTTGCCGCCCTCCTGCTGGCGAGCGATAGTCATGGCTGCAATATTTATGCCGGCTTCGGCAAACGCTTTTCCATAGACGGCAACTATTCCGGGCCGGTCTTGGTAAACCATAACCACGAAGTTATCCGCCATCGCAAGTTCAACGTCGTAGCCATTTATTGAAACGAGCTTTTGCTGGTGTTTTGGCCCAATCACAGTTCCACCGGCCGAAACCGTGGTTCCATCGGAGAGAATTGCCTTCATGGTCGTCACGTTTCGGTATTCATCCGAAACTGAGTCCTGAGTGAGTCGAACCTCAACTCCGCGTTGTTCAGCCATCAACGGCGCGTTGACGTAAGAGACCTGCTCGGTGACCATGGTCTGGAACAGGCCCTTTAGTGCTGCCAACTTCAAAACCGTCACATCGTGCGCTGCTATTTCGCCTCTGGCTTCAAACTCCACGGAAACTATTGAGGTGTGTGCCAGACCCGCAATAATCATCCCAAGCTTTTCGGCAAGCCCAATGCCAGGCTTCACAGAAGCATCGATCTCGCCACCTGCCACATTTACTGCGTCTGGCACGAGATCACCAGCGAGAGCAAGCCGGACCGAGCGGGCAACCGAGATGCCTGCTTTCTCCTGAGCTTCGTCAGTGGATGCCCCAAGGTGCGGTGTGACAAGAATGTTGTCGAGAGTTAGAAGTGGCGAACCAACTGGAGGCTCATTGACGAATACGTCGAGTCCGGCTCCAGCAATTCGATTAGATTTGAGCGCTTCATACAGCGCCGTCTCGTCGATTATGCCGCCACGCGAGCAATTCACAATACGCAAGTTTGGCTTAGCCATTGCGAACTCATTTGTGGAAATCATGCCGGTCGTTTCGGCAGTTTTTGGAATGTGAATAGTTATGTAGTCAGCACGCTTCATCAGAGTTTCAATGTCGCACAGTTCCACACCGATTTGCTCAGCTCGTCCCTGAGTTACATAAGGGTCATAACCAATCAAAGTCACACCAAAACCCGATAGTCGCTGCGCGACCAAGGCTCCGATTCGACCGAGACCGATGATGCCGATGGTCTTCTCATAAAGCTCAACGCCGGTGTACTGGCTCCGCTTCCAGAGCCCTTGCTTCAATGAAGCATTCCCGTCCGGGATGTGTCTAGAAAGAGCCAGGATTTGACCAATGGCAAGTTCGGCCGCAGAGATAATGTTTGAGGTGGGAGCATTTACAACCATGACTCCAGCGTTTGTGGCTGCTTTTATATCTACATTGTCAAGACCGACTCCGGCACGCGCAATTACCTTCAATTTGGGAGCCGCCGCCATGGCCTCCGCATCCATTTTTGTCGCCGAGCGAATTAGCACTGCATTGGCTTCTGCAAGGGCCGGTAATAGAGCGGAGCGATCCGCACCATCGACATTTCGAACTTCAAAATCCGAGCCCAACGCTTCAAGCGTGGCGGGCGAAAGCTCTTCAGCGATAAGAACAATTGGCTTTGGCAATGGCTGACCTAACGGTTGGGTCGACAGCGACGGGGAATTTCACAAGTCTAACAAGTAATCTTTATGGGCTCCAACCTTCTCACGTTGGCATCTGGCAGCCCTCAAACATGGCTCTCGAACAAATAATTTAGTCCTTTTTCTTCGACCTCTAATTGCGGGTCGATTTTTTTTCACAACGAATTCAATGCATGCAAAAACCCCCTCAAATTACTCGAGGGGGTTTAGCAATAAAACTATCGTGCGACGTTGCCGTCTTGGTAATCGTCGTCGTTCTTGATCCAGCTGAAAAGCTTGCGCAGTTCGCGGCCAGTAGCCTCAATCGGGTGAGCCTCGCCCTTGGCACGAAGTTCTGCGAACTCTGGTGCGCCAGCGTCCTGGTCGTCAATGTAGCGCTTGGCAAAGGCCCCGTTTTGAATGTCGGTTAGCACCGCCTTCATGTTGTCCTTGACCGATGCGTCTATAACTCTTGGGCCAGAAACGTAGTCGCCGTATTCGGCAGTATCGGAAACGCTCCAACGCTGCTTAGCAATGCCACCTTCATACATCAGGTCAACAATTAGCTTTAGCTCGTGAAGAACTTCGAAGTAAGCAATCTCAGGCTGGTAGCCGGCCTCAACCAAAGTCTCAAAGCCATACATCACAAGCTGCGATGCGCCACCGCAGAGAACTGCCTGCTCACCAAATAGATCGGTTTCGGTCTCCTCGGTGAAGGTCGTCTTGATAGTTCCTGCTCGAGTACCGCCGATGGCAGAAGAATAAGAAAGACCAAGTGCCATTGCATTTCCGGTTGCGTCCTGCTCAACCGCGATCAAGTTTGGAACACCCTTTCCGGCGACATACTCGCGACGTACCAAGTGGCCTGGGCCCTTTGGTGCTACAAGAAATACGTCGATGTCCGCTGGTGGCTGGATCTGACCGTAGCGAATTGCGAAGCCGTGGCCAAACACCAAAGCATCTCCTGCTTCTAGATTCGGCTCAATGTCAGTCTTGAAAAGATCGCGCTGCTTTGGGTCCGGAGCGAGCACAACGATGACGTTTGCCCACTTGACCGCTTCGCCTGGCGTGAGAACAGTTAGGCCCTGGTCGGTCGCCTTGGAGATCGACTTGGAGCCCTCCAAAAGTCCAACTACGACGTCAACGCCGGAGTCCTTCAGGTTTAGCGCGTGGGCGTGGCCTTGAGAGCCGAAGCCAAGAACAGCTACCTTGCGGCCCTGAATAATGCTTATGTCTGCGTCTTTGTCGTAAAAAATCTCTGCCAATTTATTTGCTCTCCTTGATTGTTATTTAGTAAACCCTAGCGAATCACTTTTTCGCTCATTGACTTAGATCCTCGCGATACAGCGATCGCGCCAGACTGAACCAATTCCTTTATGCCAAATGGCTCCAGGACTTTCAAGAAGGCCTGGCACTTGGCAGTGTTTCCGGTGACTTCGATTACGACCGCATCACTCACAACATCAATGACTCGCGCCCTGAACAAAGTAACTGCCTCTAAAACCTGCGACCTGGTCGAAGAGTCGGTTCGAACCTTGATTAACATGTGGTCCCTGGCAACCGAGGTTTCTTCCTCGAGTTCAACAATTTTTAGAACGTTGATTAGTTTGTTCAGTTGCTTTGTCACCTGCTCAAGTGGCTGGCCATCCAAGCTAACCACGACGGTAATTCTGGAAACGCCCTCAATTTCAGTGGTTCCAACTGCAAGTGACTCGATGTTGTAACCCCGCCTAGCAAAAAGCGCGGCGACTCGCGTCAGGATTCCTGGCTTATTTTCAACCAGCAGCGAAAGCAAATGCTGAGTCGACATTATTCATCACCATCCCAAATCGGTGCTGCATCTCGGGCATATTGAACCGCATCATTCGAAATTCCCGATGGAACCATTGGCCAAACCATAGCGTCTCTGCCGACTATGAAGTCAATTACAACGGGCCGATCATTGGTTTCCATCGCAAGCTTGATCGCCGCGTCAACATCTTCGATCTTCTCGACCCTAATTGCTAGGCAGCCGTAGGCCTCGCCAAGCTTCACGAAATCCGGAACCATAATTGTGTCGGTTCCGGTATTCAAGTCACTATTGGAGTAACGAGAGCTATAGAACAAGGTCTGCCACTGTCTAACCATGCCAAGCGACGAGTTATTAATGATTGCGACCTTGATCGGAATGTTGTTGATGGTGCAGGTCGCCAACTCCTGATTTGTCATCTGGAAGCAGCCATCACCATCAATCGCCCAAACTAAACGGTCCGGCTGAGCGACTTTGGCGCCCATAGCAGCTGGAACCGCGTAGCCCATGGTGCCCAGTCCGCCAGAATTTAGCCAAGAATTAGGTCTCTCATACTTGATGAACTGCGCCGACCACATCTGGTGCTGGCCCACTCCAGCAGCGAATATTGCCTCTGGGCCAGATAGCTCACCGATACGCTGAATTACAAACTGGGGTGAAAGCTTCCCGTCCTCGGTTTCGTTGTAGCCAAGCGGGTAGCGCTCCTTGAGGCCGTTTAGAAAAACCCACCAGTCTTCGTAGTCAGGCTTAGAGTCCTTCATCTGCGCCTTCAACTCGGCAATCAACATCAAGATAACAACCTTGGCGTCACCAACTATCGGCACGTCTGCGTGACGGATTTTTCCAATTTCGGCAGGATCAATGTCGACGTGTATTACTTTCGCACCCTTAGCAAAACTCTTAATGTCACCGGTTACTCGATCGTCAAAACGGGCGCCGAGAGTGATCAAGAGATCTGATTTTTGCAAGGCAGTTACCGCCGGCACCGTCCCATGCATACCAGGCATACCCAGGTGCTGGGGATGCGAGTCAGGGAAAGCACCTCTGGCCATCAAGGTTGTGGTAACTGGAGCATGAAGTAATTCAGCAAGGGCAAGAAGTTCTTTACTTGCGTCGGCCCGGATAACTCCGCCTCCAACATAAAGAATTGGCTTATGAGACTTAAGAATGAGTTCAGCCGCCGCCTGAACCTGCTTGCCATGAGGGTCGGTAATGGGCCTGAAACCAGGCAGGTCAATCTTCGGTGGCCAAGAGAACTCGAACTTTCCGTTCTGAGCGTCCTTAGCGAAGTCAATAAGAACCGGTCCTGGCCTACCGGTAGTGGCTATTTCGTATGCCGCCGCAACAACACCGGGGATGTCCTCAGCGCGAGTCACCAGGAAGCTGTGCTTCGTGATCGGCATTGTTATTCCGACAATGTCAGCCTCTTGAAAGGCATCGGTTCCGATTGAAAATGAGTTCACCTGACCGGTGATTGCGAGCATTGGCACCGAGTCCATGTGAGCATCGGCGATCGCAGTCACCAGGTTTGTGGCACCCGGACCACTGGTCGCGATACAAACGCCAAGTCTTCCGCTAGCAGCCGCATACCCTTCGGCGGCGTGACCAGCACCCTGCTCATGTCTAACCAAGATGTGGCGCAGCTTTTTGGAGTCCATGAGCGGGTCATACGTGGGCAAAATTGCTCCACCGGGCAAGCCAAAGACCGTGTCGACGCCGAGCAGCTCGAGCGAACGGATTAGTGCTTGCGCCCCGGTTAGGGTCTCGGTTGCCATGATGTCCTTTTCAACTCGATTATTAGCCGCAGTATGCGCCCTCGGAAGCCGAGTGCACAAGCTTAGAAAATTTAGCTAGCACACCGCGGGTGTAGCGCGGTGGCAATGGCTGCCAGTCTTTACGACGATCAGCCAGCTCTTCTTCGCTGACGAGTAAATCAAGCGAACGAGCAGCGATATCGACTCGAATCAAGTCTCCATCGCGCACCAGAGCAATTGGTCCACCGTCGGCGGTCTCTGGCGAGATGTGGCCGATACACAGTCCGGTTGTGCCGCCTGAGAATCTGCCGTCTGTCAATAATAGAACATCTTTACCCAATCCCGCACCCTTGATGGCGGCAGTGAAGGCAAGCATTTCACGCATGCCCGGGCCGCCCTTGGGTCCTTCGTAGCGAATCACCACCGCATCGCCAGACTTGATCTCGCCGTTATTTAGAGCCTCGATAGCGGTTCCTTCGCGATCGAAAACGCGTGCCGGACCCTCAAAGGTGGCCAACTCAAAACCTGCGGTCTTCACGACCGCACCATCTGGTGCCATCGAGCCGTGCAGAACATTAATCCCACCGCGCTTGCTCATCGGGTTGTTCATGGCGCGGATGATTTTTCCATCTGGATCCGGTGGGGAAATTTCCGCTAAGTTTTCGGCCAAGGTCTTGCCGGTCACGGTCATGACATCTCCGTGCATAAGCCCAGCATCGAGAAGTGCCTTCATAAGCACCGGAACGCCGCCAACGCGATCAACATCGTTCATCACGTATTGCCCGAACGGCTTTAGGTCGCCCAAGTGAGGAACCTTGTCAGCAATGCGGTTGAAGTCCGCAAGCTGAAGGTCAACTTCTGCCTCGCGAGCTATCGCTAGAAGGTGGAGGACAGCATTTGTCGAGCCACCGAACGCCATGAGAACCGCAATCGCATTCTCAAAAGCCGGCTTGGTCATAATCTGACGGGCTGTGATTCCCTTGTCTATCAAGTTCACTACCGCCTCGCCGGAACGGTGGGCCCAAATGTCTCGTCTGCGATCCGCAGATGGTGGAGCGGCCGATCCAGGAAGGCTCATACCGAGCGCCTCACCGATGGAGGCCATCGTGTTAGCTGTGTACATACCGCCGCAAGCGCCTTCTCCCGGGCAGATTGCGCGTTCGATCCGACCGAGGTCCTCCTCGCTCATTTTGCCGGCCTTGCAGGCACCAACGGCTTCGAAAGCATCGATGATTGTTACCTGCTTCTCGGTGCCGTCGGTTAGCTTCACCCAACCTGGGGCGATTGTGCCGGCGTACAAAAATACAGAGGCAAGATCCAGTCTTGCGGCTGCCATTAGCATTCCGGGCAGCGACTTGTCACAGCCGGCAAGCAGCACTGAGCCGTCCATCCGTTCAGCCTGCATTACTGTCTCGACAGAGTCCGCAATTACCTCTCGGGACACGAGTGAAAAGTGCATGCCCTCGTGGCCCATCGAGATTCCGTCCGAAACTGAAATCGTTCCAAACTCCATAGGCCACCCGTTTGCCTGGCGAACGCCAACTTTGACGGCATCCGCAAGACGATCTAGAGACAAGTTGCATGGAGTCACTTCGTTCCAAGAGGAGGCAACGCCGATTTGAGGCTTAACCCAGTCGTCGTCACCCATACCGACGGCTCGGAGCATCCCGCGGGCAGGTGCACGCTCAATTCCATCGGTTACATCATGGCTTCTTGGCTTCATGTGATTGGTCATGCGTTAATCTTACGTTTTATATCGCGATACTCTGGTCGTGTGGAAAATCTAGACACAACAAAGATCCCGACCGGTCTGGCGCTTTATAACCGAGCCGCGCACCGCGCCAGCAAAGAAGTGATCTACTCCTATTCGACCTCTTTCGGCATGGCTACCAGGGTCCTAAACAAAGGTTTACGCGACCACGTCGAGAACATTTACGCGCTGGTGCGGGTGGCCGACGAAATTGTTGATGGCTGTGCTGCTCAGGCTTCCGCGGAATCAGATGGTTTTGACCCGGGCGTGCTGCTAACTGAATTTGAAAACGAAACATACCTAGCGTTGACACGTGGCTTCAGCACAAACCTAGTCATTCATGCGTTTGCTCTCACCGCCAGAGAAGTTGGAATCAAGAAAGACATCATTGAACCTTTCTTTTTCTCGATGAGGCAAGATTTGACCGAAACGATTCACGATCAAAAGTCCTTCCAGGTTTACGTATATGGCAGCGCCGAGGTTGTCGGCCTGATGTGTCTCGCGGCATTTGTCCATGGCAGGGATTACACCGAAGAGCAAAAACTTCTCTTGGTCAAAGGCGCTCGTGCTCTTGGGGCGGCCTTTCAAAAGGTGAACTTTCTTAGAGATCTTGCTGCCGACTTTGACAAGCTTGGGCGCAGCTATTTTCCGGATGTCGCCATAGAGACCTTCGACGAGGAGACAAAAAACAGGCTGGTCCGAGATATCGAAAATGACTTGCAAATTTCAGCGCTGTCGCTGCCGCTGTTGGAGTCATCCGCAAGAAAAGCAGTGACGGCAGCTCAATTTTTGTTTCAGGAACTCAACAATAAAATATCTAAAACCCCCGCCGAGGAACTAATTCGGGCCCGTATCTCTGTTAACAACTTACGGAAGCTATTCGTGCTTGCCAAAGCCCTATTAGGAGTAAAGCCTTGAGTAATAAAACTGCCGTTGTCGTTGGTGGAGGAATCGCCGGTCTTGCAAGCGCAGCACTTCTAGCTAAGGCAGGGATGAAAGTTCAGCTTTTCGAAGCGAACGCCACCCTGGGTGGTCGAGCCGATGTCTGGGAGAAAGACGGCTTCCGCTTTGACATGGGGCCAAGCTGGTACCTGATGCCAGATGCCTTTGAGCAGTTCTTCAAGCTAATGGGCACCTCGGCCAAGGAGCAACTAGACCTAGTGAGACTAAACCCGGCCTACCAAACTCGAAACGAGGGCCTCGGCGATGCACTTTCGATGCCGGACAACGTCGAGGGCATAAAAGAGCTCTTTGAATCGATTGAAACTGGGGCAGGCGAAGGTCTACAGAGATATTTAGACAGCGCAGAGGATGCCTACGACCTGTCGATTAAGCACTTTTTGTATACAAACTTTCAAGATGCTAGAAGCTTCGTGCAGCCAGAGGTAATTGCGAAACTTGGCCGATTCATGAAGCTACTACTAAAGCCGCTCTATTCATTTTCCGGGGAATACGTAAAAGATGATCGCCTCAAGAAAATGCTGAACTTTCCAGCCGTCTTTTTAGGTGCTTCCCCCTATGACACCCCGAGCATGTATCACCTAATGACACACGTCGACATGAACCAAGGCGTGTTTTACCCGCAGGGTGGCCTTCATAGCGTCATTGAGGCGATTGCAAGGCTTGCGAAGCAATACGGCGTTGAGATTCACACTAGTTCGCCGGTTACGAAGATCCTGACCGACGGCAATAAGGCAGTTGGTCTACAAGTCGGTTCCTCTGAATATTTAGCAGATGTCGTTGTCGCGAGCGCCGACCTGCATCATGTCGAGACTAAATTGCTTGAGAAAAAGCACCAAACTTATCCGCAAAAATTCTGGGACAAGAAAATCCCCGGGCCTTCGGCGATGCTTATCTACTTGGGAGTTAAAGGCAAAATAGACCAACTCGACCACCACACGCTGTTGTATACCAAGGACTGGAGCACTAATTTCTCAGAGGTGTTTAGAAAAGCTGATGGAAAGAGTCACGTGCCGTCACCGGCATCGCTTTACATCTGCAACCCCTCCAAGTCAGATGCATCAGTTGCCCCCGATGGGCACGAGAACCTTTTCGTGCTAGTACCCATTGCCCCGGACCCAGTTATTGGCCGAGGCGGCATTGAGCGAAGTGGTGATGATGATTTCGAGGCTGCTGCCGACAAGATAATTGATCAGATAGCAGAGTGGTGTGATATCCCTGACCTCCATGACCGCATCGTGGTTAGGCGCACCATGGGGCCAGGTAACTTCGAGTCAGAACTAAACGCCTGGAGCGGTACCGCACTTGGTATGGCCCACACTTTGACCCAGAGCGCATTCTTTAGGCCAAAAAACTACTCCAAGAAACTGAAGAACCTTTTCTACACCGGTCACAACACCATTCCAGGCATCGGCCTGCCGATGTGCCTTATTGGTGCTGAGTTGGTTTATAAGCACCTGACAAACGATCGCAGTTCTGGGCCAATTCAAAAAGAGCTAACCGAGGTTCAAAGGTGGAAAGGCATTAGTTGATTGATGCCCTAACGCCTTTTGCCTACCTGGCGGCACTTGTTTTATCGATAATCGGGCTTTATCTTCTTGACCGACGTCACAAGTTAGCATTCTCTTCATCCCCTAAGGCCGCAGTTCTCTCCATCGCAATTGCAGTTGCTCTCTTCCTGGTTTGGGATCTAGTCGGGATAGGCCTTGGGATATTTTTCCGCGGTGACGCCCCTCATCTTTCTGGCCTACTACTAGCGCCAGAACTGCCACTTGAAGAGCTCTTTTTCCTAATCTTGCTCAGCTATAACGCACTCCTTGTGTACTTAGGTTTCGCAAGGTGGTTGAAAAAATGACCTATCTTTTCTTGACGCTGACCGTCATGTCCCTATTGGCGCCCTACGCGTTCTTGATGCGCCACTGGCTTGTCAAAAAACCACTAGTGGGAACTGCCGCCGTGATGCTGACACTCACTGCTATGTTTGACAACGTGATAATTGGATCAGGTATTGTCGCCTATGACTCGGAGAAGATATCCGGTATCAAGATAGGCGTTGCTCCCATCGAAGACTTCGCATACACAGTGCTTGCGATCGTTCTGGTGCCATCGCTGTTCAATTTTTTCAGGACTAAATTGTGAAACTAGTTTCCAGGCTGGTGGTTTCTTCAAGGCCGATTTCCTGGATAAACACTGCCTTCCCGTTCGCAGTTGCTTATTTTCTTAGCACCGGAAACATCGATATAACCTTGATTATTGGCGCTTTTTTCTTTCTTATCCCCTACAACTTGCTGATGTATGGAGTGAACGACGTTTTTGACTACGAGTCCGACCTGACGAACCCTAGAAAAGGCGGCGTAGAAGGCGCTCTACTGGAACCCAAATACCACGCAGCAACCCTTTGGGTGTCCTCTAGTCTTGCCGCACCATTTGTGATCTATCTGCTTCTAGTCGGCAATCTGCTTTCGGGGGCAATATTGCTCGTCGTGCTGTTTGCGGTCGTGGCGTACTCGGCCAAACACCTGCGCTTCAAAGAGGTTCCGGTGTTGGACTCTTTCACGTCGGCCCTGCACTTTATTGGACCCATGCTTTTCGGTCTTGCGCTTGCTGGAACCAGCCTGACGGGGTCAGTCGTAATAAAGGCTACAGTTGCGTTCTTGCTCTGGGGCATTGCCTCCCACGCCTTTGGCGCCGTTCAGGACATGAGGGCAGATAAAGATGCGAACATCGCGTCGATCGCTACTTTTTTTGGAGCCAACCGGACGGTTAAGCTGGCGTTCGTGACCTATCTTGCTGCCGCACTGGTGCTGGTTGGACTACCGGATAGATTTCAGTTCGCAGCCTTAGCTGCACTGCCTTATTTGTTAGTCACTGGAAGAGAATTTGGGATCACAGACGAGACCTGTGAAACGGCGAATAGGGGTTGGAAGAAATTCATATGGCTGAACTTTTTCGCAGGGGCGATTATCTCGTCGCTCTTGATTGGCCCCGGCTAAATAGCCCTCCAGCTAATTAGATGCGATCTTGAGAAACTTGGCGCACATAGTTTGCAGCTGAGAACAGAGCTAGGCCTTCGCATTCGATAGTGCTTATGACCTGCCGAGCACTCCCCCAAATACTTAGCACTCGATTCCGCGATTACAGCGCCGTCAAGTTTTTCGTGACGATAGCCGAGTAAGGAAGCTTGCTGTTTCCAATGCCTTCCGTGACCAACAGATCTCCCGACCAAAGCATGCGCAACCTCGTGAAGCAGCACCTGATGAATTTGATCCAAATCTGCAGTCGCAACAAAATGCTTGCTCAAAGTGATTCGCTTCTTTGAGTAGTCACACTGACCGGCTCTTCTGATTGCCCGATCGAAGCCAAAAGAGTAATTGATAACTCCGTGGGCTTGGAACAACTCAAGCGCCATCTGTTCAATCTGGACATTGGTTATTGAGGAACCACTTTTTTCTAGGGAGGTCATGCTTTTAGGTTTAGCCCTCACAAAGCTCGCTGATGCGCCTGACAGCCTCGGTAATCCTCGGTTTAGAACTTGCAAAATTGAACCGGATAAAGCCCTTAAAGTCATCGTGTGGGCTGTGATCGGGCCCTGCGTTCACTGACACCTTCGCCTCGCTCAAAATAGTGCTTGCCAGATCAGAAATTCGATAAGCCTCGAGGTCGATCCACGCCAAATAAGTGGCTTCCATCTGGAACATCTTTGCCCTTGGAAGCCTGGTGGCGACTTCGTGGCGCAAGTGCTCTAGATTGTCCTGCAAAATGTTTACCGTTTCATCGAGCCAAGGAGTCCCGGATTCGTAGGCAGCAACCATCGCGTGCGCACCGAGAATCGAAGAGCGCCACGGCATGGCATCCGGCAGCCTTGAAAGCTTTTTTCTTACCTGATCGGACTGGGTTATTAGAAAACCCGCCTTTAGCCCGGCAGTGTTCCAGCCCTTCGAACTTGAGGTGATGGTCACTCCCGTTTCAATAGCGTGCTTGCCCAGAGACAAATAGGGAGTGAATGGGCCCCAGCTAAGCGGTGCGTGAATTTCATCAGAAATCACCAGTGCGTCAAACTCCTGAGCCATCAGGGCAATCTCAGTCAGCTCTTGAGCCGAGTGAATGCGGCCCACTGGGTTTTGTGGTGAGCAGAGCAGGTAGACCTTCACACCGTTTTCAAACTGCTCTCTAATGGCGGCTAAGTCTAATTTCCAAGTGTCACCGTCTAGCTGCAAAGGCGCATCTACCGGCTCACATTGTGCTTCTTTTAGCCACCCAAAGAATGACGCGTAAACGGGAGAATTTATAAGAACCTTGTCGCCCGGAGTGGTAACCGCCCTAAGAATTTCAACCGCGGCCACGCCCACATCGGTGGCCAGCTTTATGCCGCCGGACTCTATTTTCCAGCCCCATCGGTTTAGGGCGAACCCCTCAAAGGCTGGGCCAATCTCAGGAAACAGGCCCTGATAGCCAAGGTCAGAATTAGCAACCATTTGACTAATTCGATCTCGAATCGGCTTTGCGACATCAAAGTCCATCTCTGCCACGTGCATAGGCAGTACTTCTTCCGGGAACCTTCGCCACTTAGAGCTTGATCGATTGGCGAAATTGCTAAAGCTATTTGGGTCTTGCATGCTTCGATTATGCCCTAGGTGTTGACTTCTCGGCTCACAGAAAAACCTAAAAGCCAAACAGCAAGTACCCCGCTATGAAAAACATCACGACAGCAATTAGTGAATCGAGAATCCGCCAGAACTTTAACGATGACGTAAAGGGCGCCAATAGCCTCGCGAAGTAGCCCAGGCCAAAGAACCACACAAAGCTTCCAATGCTCGCCCCCAACCAAAACCACCACCTGTCATTTACAAACTGATTGCCGATTGATCCGAGCAAAATAACGGTGTCTATGTAAACATGAGGATTCAAAAAAGTAAGCGCTGCTGCAGTCCCGATTGCCTTTGCCAAGTTCGATTTTGCTTGCCCACTTGCATCCAGAACGCTGGGACTAATGGCCCTTCGAATTGAACTGATTCCAAACCACACCAGATAGGCAGCTCCACCAAAGCGCAGAACTACCAATAACCATGGGACGGATTCGATAACCGCCCCCAGGCCCAAGATGCCAGCCCCTATCAAAATCGCATCGGCAACTGCGCAGAAAAGGACAACGGCGAAAATATTTTGGCGCCTCAGGCCCTGTCTCAGAACGAAAGCATTCTGCGCTCCGATGGCAATAATCAAGGCCAAGCCGCTGGCAAAACCGGTAGTGATTGCTAGCACGGGACCCTAACTGAGAATTCGACCTGACAGAAAATTGGAAATAAATCCTTATCAAAGCCTATTGAAAAATTACATGAATCTAGAAACCGGAACCGCGGCCCCAGAATTTACTCTTATCAATCAAGATGGTCAAAGCGTCTCTCTTTCTGACCACTTGGGTAAGAACGTAATTGTCTATTTCTATCCGGCAGCCTCGACACCGGGATGCACAATTCAGGCCTGTGACTTTAGAGACAACATAAACTCACTCAAGGCAACCGGCTACGTGGTCCTTGGAGTCTCTCCTGACAAGCAGAGCAAGCTCAGAACATTTCAAGAGAAGCAGGACCTAAACTTCGACCTTCTTTCCGATGAGGATAGCTTCGTTCAAAAGGCCTATGGCGCCTATGGCGCGAAGCAAATGTACGGCAAGGAATATATGGGCACGATTCGCTCAACTTTTGTGGTTGACCCGGCGGGCAAGATTAGCCACGCCTTCTATAAGGTCAAGACAACCGGCCATGTTGCATTCCTGAGGGAGCAGTTAGGCCTTTAGCCACGAAGCGGAAGCAAAACCCCGATCGCAATAAAAACGCCTCCGAAAACTCGGTTGAAATTCTTGCCTGCTCGAACCAAAAGCGGCTTTATTCGGTCTGCCAATGAGGCCACGGTGAATTCATAAGCGAATTCGATCACGATAAAAGTCATGGCCATCAGCAAAAACTGTGTGAATAGCGATTCTCGCGGGTTCACAAACTGCGGCAGAAATGCAACGAAAAACAGGATGCCCTTTGGGTTGCTTACTGCTGAAATCAACCCTTGACAGAACAGCGTTCTAAACCTGCCATTGTCAGTGTTTTTGGACCGTGAAATATTGATCGGTTCGGACCTGATCAGTTGAATACCCAGCCAGACCAAGTACGCTCCGCCGAGCCACTTCATTATTACTAACAGTCCTGCCCAAGTCGCCAGCAATGCCCCGATACCAAACATTGAAAGCCCGATAATTAAACCGAACCCTAGAGAGCCTCCAGCTATTGTCGCAAGAGTCTTTTTGGTTCCGTGCAAGGCGCCGTGAGTAAGGGCCAAAATCCCGTTTGGCCCTGGCGTTAGTGATAGTCCGATTGCCGCCAGTGCGAAGAGAGACCAGGTTTGCCACGTCATGTCTAAATAGTGCCAGAAAAGCTAGCTAACTAACGCTTCATCTTTCTTGGACACAGAACTCTCAAACTTGTGGGTCTTCTTGGTGGATAGACCTGCAACAATCACCAGAGCTGAGCCAATGATGACCAAGTTCTTCACAATGTACTGGCCCTCGAGAGTTAGACCAAAAGGAATAACCGTGAAGCAAACCTCGGGGAGAAGCACAAGTGGCAAGAAGGTGCCGGGCATCTGAAACGCAAGAAGCACTATGCCGGCTCGCGTTAGCGCAGGAACTAAGAAAGCAACTCCTATTGCAACTTCCCATAGACCCAGAAGCGGAACAATAATTTCCGGTGTCAGCCAGTAAATGGTCGCAGCGACCAAGTCATAAGCCGGCGACAATTCGCCGATCATCTTTAGAGCACCGAACCAGATGAAGATGATTCCGATGGCGTATCTGAGAAACGGAACGCCAATCTTGGTAGAAAACCGGATCATGTACCTGTCGAACTGACTTTCCATCTTTGTGACGAACTCTTTTATTATCACTTGGCTCCCTATAGACGCTCGAAATTACTACTTGATAACTGGATTTGAACTGCCAAGCGTCTTTGCCGGCAAGTTATAGAAACAACAACGTTGTGGCTATACCCATTCCCATGGTCACCAAAATGCCCCCGGTGGTGCTCCTAGACAAGAATCACTAAAAGTTGAGTGCTAAGGGCATTCAAACAGCAGGTGGGCACATGCCCAAACTCAGTTTTGAGCACCGAGCCTTACGGTTATTTGCGGCCAAGAATCTTGCAACAAGGGGGAAGTTAGATCACTCAGGCGAAGCTTTTGGTTGCCCGCCTCATCAAAATTATCCGACGCCAACCAGGTCTCAATCGCAGACCTAACCCGCGGCCACTCAGAGTCCAAAATTGAAAACCAGGCCGTGTCACGACTGTGATCCTTGACAATCGTGGCTTGCCTAAACACCCCTTCGAAAGAGAAACCTAATCTCGCGGCCGCTCGAATGGACGGTGCGTTGAGCGCGTTGCACTTCCATTCGAGGCGCCTATAACCAAGATCAAATGCATTTTTCATCATCAAGTACATGGCCTCGGTGGCTATGGGCTTTTTCTGCATCAAGGGCGAGAAAGTTAGCCAGCCAATCTCGATAGACGAGGCCCTTGGGTCAATCCGAAGGTGCGAGGAAATGCCGACTGCCTTGTTGGTCTGGTCATCGATGATTGCGTAAAAAACGGGGTCCTGCTGGCCTTGAACGCGCTGAACCCAAGCCAAAAATTCATCCACGGACCGAAAGGGGCCCTGAGGCAAGTAGGTCCAAAGCGAATCGGATGCATCGAGGCTAAATGCCTCAAAGAGATCGATGGCGTGAGCCTCGGCCCTAAGTTGTTCTAACCTGCAAAGAGATCCGGAAATCACCAGGCCTCCGTCCGGAAGCTCGGGCTTGGCCGCCTGATCCACCTCGATACCAATTGGATCACCGTTTGCATTCGGTACTGAAATTATGAGCACTAGCTAAGACTAAGGCTCACGCTTCGACAGGGGTAGCGTCCGCTGCGACTTTCCTCTGCGCACTTAGTCTCAGATTCTGCCTAGGGCAGATCGACCCGATCTGCATTCATGACCTTTACCCAAGCAGCCACAAAGTCGGCAACAAACCTCTCAGTCGAATCGTCCTGCGCGTAAACCTCGGCATACGAACGGAGCACTGAGTTTGAACCAAATACCAAATCCACCCTGCTGGCGGTGAACTTCACCTGACCGTTGTTGCGGTCGCGCATGTTGTATGAGTTATAACCGCTTGGCTCCCAAACATAGGTCATGTCGGTTAGGTTCACAAAGAAGTCAGTAGTTAGTTGACCCTTGCGCTCGGTCAGAACACCTTGCTTAGTGCCGGCGTGGTTTGCACCAATTGCTCGCAAGCCACCGACCAGGGCAGTCATTTCCGGAGCCGTCAGCCTCATCAGCTGGGCCCTATCTAGCATCAGCTCTTCAGGACTTACGGTGTAGTCCTTCTTGACCCAGTTTCTGAAAGCGTCATGAATTGGTTCAAGTGGCGCAAAAGATTCCGCATCGGTCCACTCCGCTGTCGCGTCCCCGCGACCCGGGGCAAACGGAACTTCAACGTCGTGACCGGCAGCTTTAGCTGCCATTTCAACACCTAAGTTGCCTGCCAAAACAATCACATCAGCCACGCTTGCGTCGCTAGATTCTGCGATTGGCTCAAGGGCTAAAAGCACACGCTCTAAGCGCTCTGGCTCGTTGCCCTCCCATGAGCGCTGAGGCTCTAGGCGGATTCTTGCACCGTTCGCACCACCGCGCATGTCACTTCCGCGGAAAGTTCTCGCCGAATCCCAAGCGGTTGCGACCATGTCTTCTGCCGAAAGGCCAGCGGCGGCAATCTTCGCCTTGAGTGCCTTTAGGTCATAGTCCTTGCTTCCGGCGGGAACTGGATCCTGCCAGATAAGGTCTTCGGCTGGAACATCGGGGCCGAAGTAGCGACCCTTTGGTCCCATGTCACGGTGAGTGAGCTTGAACCATGCCCTTGCAAACACCTCGGACAGCTGATCGGGGTTTTCATAGAAATTCTTGGAAATTTCGCGATAAATCGGATCCTTGATCATTGCCATATCGGCATCGGTCATAACCGGGTTGTGGCGAATGGTTGGGTCCTCAACATCAACTGGCTTGTCTTCCTCCTTGATGTTGATAGGTTCCCACTGCTTTGCACCGGCAGGGCTCTTGACGTTCTCCCACTCGTAGGTGAACAGCAGGTAGAAGTACTCGTTATCCCACCTAGTTGGGTTTGTTGTCCAAGCCCCTTCGAGACCGGAAGACACTGTTTGGTTACCAACACCACGGGTGGTGTGGTTCATCCACCCAAGACCGGCCTCGTGAAGACCAGCGGCCTCTGGGGTTGCCTCTAAGTTTTCGGCCCTACCAGCTCCATGCATCTTGCCAACGGTGTGACCACCGGCGGTGAGCGCGACGGTTTCTTCGTCGTTCATGGCCATTCGGGCAAAAGTCTCGCGAACATGCTGAGCGGTCTTCAATGGGTCAGGGTTTCCATTGACGCCCTCTGGGTTCACATAGATCAGACCCATCTGAACTGCAGCCAGAGGGTTTTCCATGGTTGAGGCATCATCAACGTTCTCGTAGCGACCTTCGGAGGGCGCCAGCCACTCCTTTTCACTTCCCCAGTAGATGTCGGTTTCTGGGTGCCAAATGTCTGCCCTTCCAAAACCAAAACCGAAGGTCTTCAAGCCAAATGAATCATAGGCAATGTTTCCGGCAAGAATCATTAGATCGGCCCAAGAAACCTTATTGCCGTATTTCTTCTTAACTGGCCAAAGTAGTCTCCTGGCTTTGTCTAGGTTCACGTTATCCGGCCAGGAGTTCAGTGGCGCAAATCTCTGGTTCCCGGTGCCACCGCCGCCTCGACCATCCGCGGTTCTATAGGAGCCGGCGGCGTGCCAAGCCATGCGGATCATCAGCCCGCCATAGTGCCCCCAGTCCGCTGGCCACCAGGATTGGCTATCTTTCAGGAGAGTGTCCAGGTCTTGCTTTAGAGACTCAACATCTAGCTTCTTGAGTTCCTCGTGGTAATCGAAGTCGTTGCCGAGTGGATTGGTCTTAGAGTCGTGCTGGTGCAGGATCTCAAGGTTTAGTGCATTTGGCCACCAGTCCATCTTGCCTGTTGCTTGAGTGGTTTGGGATCCGTGCACTATTGGGCAGGTGCCTTGGGTTTCCATGCTCAGTATCTCCTGTAGTTTTTCGGTCAAGTAAATCTGGATCGAGTGTATTAACCCTAACTCCTCGTGCGCGATTGACACTAAGTGCTTATTGGTCGGACGGCTTAGCTGCGTGAATAGGAGGGCTGAAGATGAACTTTAGTGATGCGCCCCGGACTTAAACCAGGAACTTACTCATTAGTCTCGTCATGCAAATGCCCCGCACATTCGCTAGGGGCGGGCTTGGGTTCTATGGTGCCAATGTAAACAAGACTTAATTAGCTTTGACCTGTATTAGATCCAGCCAGAACCAACTCGCGCCGGCGTCTCAATAACGCCAAGCCCATGAGTAGTAGAAACGCAGTTAGACCCATGCTCATCGTTGTCAAGATGCCCGCAATCGGATTCCGGAGCACTATCACCGTAAGTAACAGCGGACTGAAAGCAACCACAATTTTTGAAAACATCATTATGTATCCCTGACGTTCACCAAACTGCTCGGGCCCAAAAAACAGAAGCGGCAGTGTTCCCCTGATAAAGGGGTCAAGCCCAACAGCAATGCCCTGCAAAACTACGAACGGGACCAGCGCATCGACGCCGAAGACCACAACTAAAGCGACACCTAGCGGGTGCGAAAGCATTGCCAGGGCCGCAACGCGCATCGGGGTCATGACCCTGCCCAAGACAACCAGCAGCACTCTGGCCAACACCTGAGATGGCCCAAGGATTGCAGCCGCGAACAGCGCTACTCCCATAGAAGCACCAAGTTCAGTCAGCAAAAAGGGCAGTATCGTGTTGACGGAGGCAACCATGAAACCTTCTAGAGCAAACATCACCGCAAAAATAACGATCAGCAGGTCGATACGAATTCGCCTTTTGTAGCTAGTTGAAGTTGCAGGCGCGGGCTCTGCAACAGGTCTCGGACCGAGTCGAGGGATTGTTAGGTTTAGCGGCAGCGCAATAAGTAAGTGCGCAAAAGCCCAGACCATCACCGCCCATTGCCAACTAAAATTTTCGGTGACCCAAGCATTTAAGGGCCAGGAAATTGTTGAGGAGAGACCAACAAAAACAGTGATTCCGGCGATGATCTTGTTCGACTCATCGCCAAAAAAAGTAACTACGGTTGCAAATGCAGCGTCATAGTTGCCCATCGCGGCTCCGATGCCAATGAGTACCCAGGCAGCAAAAAGCATCTGCACTGAGGTGCTTGCCGCCAGAGTGCTAAGACCCAGAATAAACGCGATGCTTCCGAAAGGGAGGACTCGCCTCCCCCCTAGCCGATCGATCGCCTTGCCAACGCGGGGACCCAAGAAGGCCGCTACCAAGAGGGCAACGGTGAAGGCCCAAAAAAAAGTTTCAGTGGCTATTCCAAGAGACTCTGATATCGGCACTGCCAGGATTGCCGGGAGGTAGAAACCCGAACTCCAGCCTATGAATTGAGAAATTCCAAGTCGGGCAGTCAATCGTGAGCTGGGTTTCAATTAGGTTCCAATTCTGTTCCGTCAGCACCCGCGCGTGGGCCGGGCTGAGTGCCCAATCGTGTTGTTATTGGTTGTTATTCACTAGCCTCTAAATCATAAGACAGAATGAAACAATCCCTTGGGCTTTATGAGGCACAGGAGGAATTCAGGGGCGCGGCGGCTCCGGACATCGGACTGGTGTCAAGTGTTGCGTCGTAGAGCATCAATTTTTTCCGTGTGGGTCTTATTTGCCGAACTGGAGTGAGTTCCGTGATCCATTGCAAACACCTTCTTTTGGTCCGTTACCGAATTTGTCGAAATGAGAACCGTTAGGACAAGGGCAGAAAAAAACGGCAAGCCAATCAGCTTTAGCCGCGGCATAGTGAAACACTTCCAGCCTCTGGAGTTTTACAATTATGACTGGGAGCCCGAAAACGCTCCCCTGCTAATAAAGACACTTCTCATGGTTTTCACAGAGTTCAGCGCTCTCCCCAATTATAGTTTTGAGCAACACAGTCCTTATCGAGAGAAGTAAAAACAATGAAGCCGGAAACAAAACTTGGGAAACAGCTGCAAACATTCAACAGGTTTGCAGGTTTGTTTCACCTGATTCAAGCCATCGTGCTGTTCCTCATCTTGAACAACGAGACCAAGATCCCGGTTATCACAAGGTTCTTTACCGATACCCCCGATGGCATCCGGCCAATGAGCGAGACCCTGTTCGAATTTCCAATTGCCTTGATTGCTCCGATCTTCCTGTTGATTTCAGCAATCGCGCACCTGCTCATCTCTGCTCCGTTCTACATACGGCGCTATGAGCAAAACATTGCCAAGGGCATCAATCCACCGCGCTGGTGGGAGTACTCAATCAGCTCCTCACTGATGTTGGTTGTGCTGCTGATGCTGGGCGGCCTAATAGAGATTTCAGCAATCGTGTTCATCTTCACGCTGAACTTCATCATGAACCTGATGGGCCTGGTGATGGAAAAATACAACCAACTGACCGAAAAGGTGAGCTGGTTGCCATTCAACATCGGAGTTGTGGCGGGAATAGTTCCTTGGATTATGGGTGGGCTTTACTTCTGGGTATCCACCAACAACATTGCGGACGCCATCCCCGTCTATGCGCAGTTTGGTTTCCTTCTTACCTTTATCTTCTTCAACACCTTCGCCATCAACATGTTCTTGCAATACAAGAAGGTCGGAAAGTGGAAGGACTACCCGTATGGCGAAAAGGCCTACATAGTTCTAAGCCTGGTATCAAAGTCAGTACTTGGTTGGGTAATCGTGCTCGGAACACTGGGGCTTTAGCTCGCAAGCTAAATTCAAGGCCTTCTTCATTTCGCAGTATTTGATGAGCGAACTTGATCAGCCGGTTGGCTCGGTTAGCATTCCGGGCCCAACCGGCTGCCTCAGCCACCTAAACAAAGCTCCTGCAGTGACCAGAGCCAGCACGGGCAGGAGAATCTGAACCGCAAGGATTATGTCCGGGTATTGCTGATTCCATTCCGTTTCAGACATGTGGCGAGAGTAAATTCCCCAGAAGGCCCACACCAACACCAGAGAGTATCCTGGGGAGGAATTCACCAGTGCCGTGGCGGTGCCAATCAGAACTGCAACCACCAATATCACTACTGTCCAAGCTTGCGCTGATAAGCCAAAGCCTTCTTCGAAACCTAGCTGGACCAACAGCGAAGAAATGTTGGCGATGGTTGCAACAGTCGCCCAACCGAAGTAGATGGCGAACGGGAGCCTAACTGAGATGGTGCTGGCGAAGTCAGTGCGCTTCGCCGTTGTTAGCCGGTTAATTTTGTAAAGCGAGAATAGTAATAGCGCCAGAATTAGAGTCGAGAGCCAGAGGAGCTCTAATCGCCAGGCAATGATCCAAAAGCCATTTAGTAAGTTGCCGAGAATAAACCAGGGTGTGACACCTCTGACAACTGAAGTATTGGTTGCCAACTGAATAAAGCTATAGACAGCTAGCCCGAGGTAGATCAGACCCCAGATTCCGAAAGTGAAATCTATTGGCGCAAACAAGGTGTCGTATTTTCTGGACACCTCGCCAACAGAAAGCCCTCCTAGCGGAAGGGCTGACGCAACAGCATTCATGACTAGCACGAACCCAAAGCTCGCTAGAGACAGAATGCGCTGCGGCATAAACGGGGCCATGCCCCTGAGTAAACCACAACTACGCTTTGTTATCCATCGCCTAAAAATCCCGCCGCGCGTCAAATTAGATGTTTTGGGTGAGAGCGATCTCATGTGGCTGAAAGTGTCGGAAGGCGAAAAACCGCTGTTATGCATGGGGTTTTCTATATTTTTCTTGATGCCCCCCCCGGACTTGAACCGGGAACCCACTGATTAAGAGTCAGTATCCAAATGGGCTTAGAACCGCGTTAATTAGGCTTTAGGGGCATCAATAGTCCCCATTCGTGCCCAAACCCTGTCGGGCAATAAGTAAATATGGCCGCTGGCAAACTCACGGATACGGACCAGCTCAGACTGATTAGCCGAAAAATTCAGATGCAGCTAAACGCTGGCCCACCAAATGCCCTGCACATCTGCGTTCTACAAAGCCGCACAGACTTGGGTTCTGTCTGAGGCTCTCCACGCGAGACCTTATCCTTGAGTCATGTCAGTCTCGGAGCTCACCAACAGTACCCAGAATTATCTCAAGGCAATTTGGAGCCTCACCGAGTGGTCTACAAACTCGGTGACTGTTACCGAAATCTCCCGAAGGATGGGCCTAAGGCTCTCGTCGGTTTCGGATGCCATGCGCCGTCTTGGCCTAGCAGGATTTGTTGTCTACCACCCCTATGCCGCGATCGAACTGACAGACCTAGGTAGACGGCACGCGTTAGCCATGGTGCGCAGGCACCGCCTAATTGAAACATTTCTTGTGGAGGTTCTGGATTACAGCTGGGACCAAGTCCACGACGAGGCAGAGAGCCTCGAGCACGCTGTCTCGGATTTCATGATTGACCAACTAGATAAAAAGTTGGGTTTTCCAAGAAGAGATCCGCACGGTGACCCAATACCCAGCGCCAATGGGGCCATCGAGATCCCAAACGCCGTAAAACTTAACCTAGTCCCCGCTCATGCTCAGGCCGTGGTTAGACGAATCTCAGATGCGAACCCAGAACTACTAAAATTCTTTGACGAACAGCAGATTGGCCTGGACACCCAGCTTGTGACTGTTGATCCCACTGAGAAGTCCGAGGGCATTCGCATCATGATTGCCGGATCTGACAACTCAACTACTCTCGGCCTCGAAGCCGCGGAAGCTCTTTACGTCGAGATTATTGAGTGAGTAAAAAGAACTAATTAATGCCTGCCCGTAGAGAGCGAGCCTGCTGCCTGGCATAAATAACTGCACTTATTCGCTTCCCGATGATGCCTTGCCGAGGACTAAATAGGTACACGAATGCGAACATAGCTCCCTGGGATAAAACCACCATACCGCCAGACGCCGTGTCGAGGTAATAGCTCAAATAAACCCCACCCACCGCCGCAATTGCTGCCATCACTGGGGCGATGACCAACATCTTGGAAAAATTATCCGTTAATAAATATGCGGTTGCCCCCGGAATAATTAGCATTGCGACCACCAAGATGACTCCTACGGCTTGCAGTGCTACCACTGAAGTGAGAGCTAATAATGCCAAAAGAACTGCGCCGATTAGCTTGGGATTCAATCCAATTGCTCGAGCGTGAATTGGATCAAAAGCGAACAACGTAAAGTCTTTGCGCTTGTAAATAAGCGCCCCGAGAGTAAAGGCCCCCAGAATAACAACCTGAGTAACATCTGCCCAAGACACACCTAACAAGTTTCCAAAAACAATATGACCCAGGTCAGTTTGTGACGGGGTTACCGAGATCAAAACCAAGCCCAGAGCAAATAGGGTTGTAAAGACAATTCCGATGGCGGCATCCTCTTTTACCCTGCTTGTGTCTCGCACAACACCGATCAAAATCACTGCCAGGAAGCCGAAAAATACAGCGCCAACAGCAAAAGGGAAATCAAGCACGTAGGCAATCACAACACCCGGTAATACCGCATGCGAGACCGCATCGCCCATCAGAGACCATCCAATTAGAACTAGCCAAGTAGACAAGACGGCACCAACGATTGCGGCCACCAAAGTGGTTATCAAAGCGCGAATCATAAAGTCATAGCTCAAGGGCTCAAGAATGAAGTCGATTGGGCTCATGTGGCATCGCCCCTTCCCAAAACGTCAATGCCAAAAGCCAGGGCTAGGTTGTTCGGCTGCAGTACTTTTTGCGTGGTGTCGTGCATGAGAACCCTGCGCATCAGGAGAATCGACTCATCGGCTAGCTGAGGCAAGGTAATGAGGTCGTGGGTTGAAACCAAAACGGTCACCCCTTGATTTGCCAGTTTTTTTATCAGTCGAATAATGGTTACTTCGGACTTTTTGTCCACTCCGGCGAAAGGTTCGTCCAACAACAGAATCTTGGCTTCCTGAGCAATTGCCCTAGCTAAAAACGCTCGCTTGCGCTGACCGCCGGAAAGCTGGCCAATCTGCCGATTAGAGTATTCGCTGAGCTCCACTCTCGCCAAAGCTTCCTCCACAGCAGCATGGTCTTGAGCACTGGCCCTTCTGGTTGGCCCCATCTTGCCGAAGCGACCCATTAGGACGACATCCCCAACTGATAATGGGAAGCTCCAATCGATCTCTTCACTCTGCGGCACATAGGCAATACTGCCCTTGCGTCGGGCCAGCACAGGGTCTTCGCCAAAAACCCTGATTTCACCCGAAGTCGCCTTAACCATGCCCATAATTGCCTTGAACAGGGTGGATTTGCCGGATCCGTTCATGCCCACGAGTCCCACGACTTTGCTCTCGGGAAGGTCAAGGCTGGCATCGATAAGGGCATCGACCTCTCCGTAAGAGACGGATAAATCTCTGATAGAAATAGCCGGGTTGATCACTTAGAATCGCCCGTCAGCCCCTGCGCTATTTTCTCGGCGTTATAGCGAATCAAATCCAGATAGGTTGGAACCGGACCATCTGGGAGCGAAAGAGAATCCACATACAGCACACCACCAAATTTGGCGGTTGTAGCGCTCACCACTGCCTGCATAGCGTCGTCTGACACTGTGGACTCGCAGTAAACTGCAGTTACATTATTCTCAGAGACGTATTCGATAACTCCAGCCAGTTGTAGAGGTGTAGCTTGACTCTCGGCGTTCACAGGCCAGATGTAAACCTCCCGAAGACCGGCATCTCGTGCCAAGTAAGAAAATGCACCCTCGCAAGTAACTAGGGCTCGCTGGGATTCGTCAAGAATTGAAAGTCTTTCCAAAAGCTCATCCTGCACCTCTTGGAGTTGAGCTTTATAGACAGTTGCGTTTGCTCGAAAATATTCGGAATGCTCAGGTGCAAGGGCGCTGAATGCCCGGGCCATGTTGTCAACGTAAATCATCACGTTCAAAGGACTCATCCATGCGTGTGGGTTTGGAAAACCGGCATAGGAATCCTCGGTAATTTGCATCACCTCAACGCCCTCACTGACAACAACGTGTGGCACGTCTAGATCTACCACGAACTTCCGAAACCACGCCTCGAGATTAAGGCCATTATCCAAAATAAGCACGGCATCTTGGGCGCGTCTCAGGTCCCCAGGAGTGGGTTCGTAGCCGTGAATTTCAGCGCCGACCTTAGTGATGGACTCTATTTGCAGCTTGTCCCCCGCCACATTCTCGGCTATGTCGGCCAACACCGTGAAGGTCGTCAAGACCACTGGCAAATCATCGACTTCGGGTTCAGTGTTAGAGGTAGCAGCACAACCCGCCAACAAAATTGGCACTATGGACAGAAGGCCCACAATCTGGGATATTTTGCTAAATCCATGAATCATTTATCTCCTAGAAACTAACTTGTAGAACATGACTCTAGCAAATTGTTCGTCCAGACGTAGTTGATTGAGCTAAATCGACTGAAGGTCGGGAACACACTGATTAGGAGTTAGTTCTCTGTGCCCCTTGATTGCCAATAGATTGACGGGACTTGCTCTATGACCAGCGCGGTCGAGCACGCTAGGTGTAGTTGGTGTTTAATCTGTTCTGGCAGTCAAGGCATAATTTTTTACCTAATTCAAAACACGCCCAGCGCGCGAGCTTGACCTTGAACTAATTCCTGGCGAACCGCACGATTCTAAGTACCCGGGAACTTAACTTCTGCGGACAGTGACCCACTTGGAAAAACATCTGAAATATCCGATTCTGCGGCCGGTCCAGTTAGGCTCTTCAACCAGGAATGATGTTCGAAGTAGAAGCCCTCTACGGTCATGCCAATGTTCTTCTCAAAAGCACCAGCGAAATCCATCTCGCGAAAGTCTCTGGGGATATCGACAAAAACAGACTGATACGAAGACAACGAAGCCAAATGAGCGACTGCTAGCCAAGGACTTGGGGAACACGAGGTTTCGGTGTCATACCTTTCGCCTGTGTTTAGGTCGGGATCGCCGCAGGTTTTAAGGTACATATCCACATTCCAGCTGGTAAATAAGGGACTGATGCGGTCCTCAACCCGAGGGGGGATGCCACCTTGGAAAACAGCAAATTTAGCCGCGTTTTCCTTCAGCCAAAGGAATGAGAACAGGTCTGCCGTGCCCTCTACCCACCACGTTGGGGCCATCACGCTAGGTTCTTGCTGATAATCCAAATGTTTCTGTCCAGCCATGTTGTTCTGAAACCAGTGAAAATATTCGTGAGCAATGCCCGTATAGACGTCAACCCGCGAGTCCGCGAGAGAAGTCTCCGACGGCTCTCTCCCTGTGTAAAAGTACCACTGCTCTTCATTCAGACAAATGCCAAATTTATTGGGGGGATCGCCCACGGAACCTAGGCAATTTTGTTCAAGTGCGCCAGAGTGGCCCATCTCAACAAAAGGCTTCAAGGCTTCAAAAACTGATGAGGAATTTTCGGGCGTGGAAAATATCAGCGTCACGAATCCCGAATACCCGCCGACGAAAGAATTCAAGTTAGCCATCACCTGTCGGTACTCGGCTTCGTAGCTGGGGTCGATGTCGTCTGAGGCAACATAGGGCTGATAAGGGTTCTCCACCGGCACTCCAAATGACGGGTTGAGAGGTCCTGCTTCTTGACTTGCGCTCTGCGCGCACGAGGCGAGAATCAAGACGCTAGCCAAACACAGAGCAAGTGACCTCGTCGTTGGAATCAAGTTCATGAACCCGGGCCTAGTGGACATTAGAATCCCAATTTCTTGCACTCCACGTGCACTTACCCAGAATATCGGGGTGTGATTAGTTGCTACTAGCTAGGAGATGAGTTTAGGAGGAGCCCTCTAATTACGGGGGCAAAGTAGCTATTTAGTTGGTGCGCCCCCCCGGACTTGAACCGGGAACCCACTGATTAAGAGTCAGTTGCTCTGCCAATTGAGCTAGAGGCGCATCAGCGCAAAAGCATACCACCAAGCGACTGAAGTTATCCAAGGGATTGATGGATACTCGGTATCTAATTTTGATGTGCCAAGATAACCGAGTGCCCATTGAACTTATTCTTGCGGTGGCTACCTTTGGCTTTGTAACCTCGGTAACCCCGGGGCCCAACAACACCATCTTGTTCACCACGGGAGTTAACTACGGCGTCAAAAAAGCCTTGCCGTTTTTATTCGGCATCATGCTCGGTCTGACCGTAATTCTCACAGCTATTGGTTTGGGACTTGGGGTTATTTTTGTCACTCTCCCAGGTGTTTATGAAGTCCTCAAATATCTTGGCTTTGCATACATTCTTTTCCTGGGTTATTCAATTATTCGATCTGGCTACAAGCCCATCGACGGTGACAGCAAGCTGTTTGGCCTGTTCGAAGCGGCTTTTTTCCAATTTGTGAATCCAAAGGTTTGGGTTGTCATGCCTAGCTTTATGGCTTCGTTTATACCTATTGGCTCCTCACTGGGAGAAACAATTGGCCTGGTTTCTGTCTTTCTTGCGCTCACATTTCCAGGAGCGCTGGCCTGGGCGGTGTTTGGGGGTCTTCTGAAGAACTTCATGGCCGATGCAAAAAAACGCCTGATCTTTAACTGGATAGCCGGACTGTTGCTGGTGGCCAGCATGGTCCCGGTTTTATTCATGGGCTAACGCCAGCTATCTCGAAAACGCTATCGGCGAACTAGTCGGCGACTACATGGCAAATGCCGCTAGCCTGTCAACACGTAGGGGAGTTTTATGGCTAACGAAGTTGCACGCTTGGAACCAGGCGACAAAGCACCCGAATTATCGCTGTTAAACCAAGATAACAAGTCAGTCAGTTCCCAGGAGCTCCTCGCCACCCCAACGATTTTCTTCTTTTTTCCTGCCGCGGGAAGTCCCGGTTGCACGAAAGAGGCGGTTGACTTCCAGGATTATCTAGAAGACTTCGCAGCCCAGGGATATCAAGTAGTTGGCATTTCCCCGGACAGCCCTAATCGCCTAAAAGAGTTTGCTCTCTCTCACGACCTGAGCTTCCAGCTGCTTTCCGACCCAGATTTAGCGGCTCACCGATCTTTTGGCGCTTTCGGCCAAAAGACCCTCTATGGGCGGGTGTACACCGGTGTTCTGCGATCGACGATCGTCACGAACGAAAAAGGCAAAATCGATCAGGCTCTTTACAACGTCAAAGCCACCGGCCATACAAACATGCTGAAAAAGCGCCTGGGTATCTAGTCTTTCCTAAAAAGTGCTCTGACCGGCTTTGAGAACATGGCGAAGAAAACCAACGCCGCCGGTAAGAGCAACCCGAAACCGAGAACCACTAGGCCATATTCGCCTCCGAAGCTTGCTACCCCGATTGAAACAATCAAAAGCTGCATAACGAATGAGGGTGTGTAGGCCCAGCGCTGGAGTCTAACCATCCCAATCGCGACGTTCGAGAGAAACAATGCAGCACCTAAAACGATGCCAGTTAAAAACAGTGCACTCACCAGTGAAAGCACGTCTCCTTGAATAATTGACCACGCTGACCAGAGGGCAATTAGCCATAGCACAATCGACTGGGTTGCGGTTATTAATGCTGCTAAGAGCAAAATTTTCGGCTTTTTAGACAATTGGGTCTTGATTTCTCGAGTCGGCTGTGAAACTATTTTGGGAGTTGTTAGAAGGACTCTACCTTCAAATCGGCCCAAAATTCGACCTTAGGAATAACAGAACAATATGGATATGGTTTGGTTAAATAAGGCCCGTTGTCTCAATGCAGACCCAGAGCTATTTTTCCCAGTTGGGAACACAGGACCGGCTCTAGAGCAAATAGAGCAGGCGAAAACCATCTGCCGTCAGTGCGATGTTTCGGCTCAGTGCCTTGAATATGCGATCAAAGAAAACCAGGACACAGGTGTTTGGGGCGGTCTATCAGAAGACGAGCGCAGATCCTTGAAGCGTCGTTACGCTAGGGCCCGACGCGCCGGCTAAACTGGTATTTCTAACACCACTCTGGTTCCGCCTCTTATCGGCGAAGTCCAATTGATTTTTCCACGAAGCTCAGATTCCACGAGAGTCTTGACGATTTGCGTACCAAGCCCGGAACCCAATTTTCCCTCGGGCAGACCTACTCCATTGTCCTCAACTGTGATTCTGAGAATCTTTTTCTCGCGCCCAGCGGTGACCTGAATAATTCCGGGTTTATCCCCCAGGCCATGTTCTACGGCGTTCGAAACTATCTCGGTTAGAACTAGAGCCAGCGATGTGCTTCGTTCGGCAGGGAGCTCTCCGAAGCTTCCTTCAAACTCTGTTACAACTTGAGTATTGTGTGAAACAGCAGTTTCGGGAACCAGAGTTAAAATTCTTTTGAAGACTTGGTCGAAGCTCACGTCTTGGTCCACGCCCTCAGTCAAAACGTCGTGAACCACAGCAATTGCAGTGACTCGTCGCATGGCCTGAGCTAGCGACTCTTTGACTTCTTCGGACTTGGTCTGTCTTGACTGAATTCTAAGCAGGCTTGCAACTGTCTGAAGGTTATTTTTCACTCGGTGGTGAATCTCCCTGATTGTCGCGTCCTTGCTTATCAGCTCTCGGTCTCGAACTCGCAACTGGGTTACGTCTCGACAAAGCACAATGGCGCCGTTTCTTTTTCCGTCGCTCATTAGAGGGACCGACCGAAGCGATACTGTCTGGCCCTCAAAGTCAACGTCACTTCTCCAAGCTCCCTTGCCGGTCAAGATCAAGGGCAGGCCTTCATCAACCTGATTGAAACCAGTCGGCAGAGCGTTTACGGTTTCCGCAAGCAACCTGCCTTCAAGCTCACCATCGACTCCCGCGGCATTGAAAACCGATAGCGCACTCGGGCTTGCAAACAAAACACGACCCGCAGCATCGAGGCGTATCAGCCCGTCATTCGCTCTTGGTGCGCCTCGCTTGGGAGCGCTGCCCGATTCTGCTGTTGGATAGTAGCCCTGAGAAATCATCTTCAACAGCTCCTCACCAACAGCGACAAAATTTAGCTGTAATTTATTTGGCATACGAGATTCACCCAAGTTGGTGTGGCGAGTAATAATCGCAATCGGAACAGAGTCTGTTGATTTATCGGGGGTAAACACCGGGTAGGCCGAGACTCTGCTGGCATTGCCCTCAAATCGCTCGAGCTCAGAACCGAGTGCAGGCGTCTTCGTGGTCCAGGCCTGGTTTATCTGCTTCGCCCAGTCACTCCTAGGTGAATTGCCAATAATGTCTCTGTAGAACAAAGTCGGCGCCGCGGCCGGACGGGCGTGAGCGGAAGCTTCGAAGGTAGTTCGACTGGGAACCCAAAGCACCAAGTCGGAGAATGCCGCATCCGCTACGAGTTGCCAATCAGCCAGCACAGCACTGAGCCAAGATTCGCTTTGAAAGTCTTTGACAGCCACAACTACAGAGTTTACCTTCCCTAGCTGGCATCTAATAGGTCGAGGCTCAGCAGTCTTATGGATTCGCGGGTCTTGGAGTTTTTGGCACACAGACATAGTGGTTGCGCTTTCAGTAGGGACAGATCCGTGGCCTGAACATCTTCGGCTATCACTGCCCTAATCTCGAGCCTCGCGAGACGATGCATTGTGTCTTTTAGTTGCCTATCTGGGTTTTTGCCGATCGTCGACGCGCGAACTCGATTCGCAACCGGCCAAAATTCAAAGTCAGCGTTCCGGCAGTCCCATAAAAACCTGTTTAGGCCGACTGGATCGGCGGCGAATAGACCAAGTGCCAAGTCCGCCTGCTCAATAATTACCCGTGTTGAAGAGTTTCTTGCAACGTCGCTTCCCGAACTCACTAGGCCCTGCTCAAGTTCAGAGGAAAGGTCAATGACCACGACATCGAAGTGATTTTTTGAAAACTGGATGAGTGTTGCAATGGATTCGGCATCTAACTCGGGCCAACGACTCGGTGCATTTAGCCCAGTCAGCACTCGAAGGCTCTTTTTTCCAAACTGAATCTCTTCGGTAAGTCGGTATAGCTCCTCAATATTTAACCTTGAGGTTCGAGCGAGTCTAAGTAAAGCAGTTATGCCAGGGCCAGGCTCAGTTAGCCCAAGACATGCGGCAATTGAAGGTCGATAGCTATCTGCATCGATAATCAAAACCCTGAGGCCCATGGAAGACATTTCGAAAGCGATATTTACTGCAAGAGTAGTTTTTCCGCTACCGGCACTCCCCCAAACCGCTATTACCTTCGCACCGAGCATTACTGGAGTTTCCAGTGACACTTTCTCGGGTTCTTGTTCATGATCGGCGGTGGCAGCCGGTCTCAGGATATCAGCCAGAGTCATGGCAGGGGCAAAACATAGATTGGGTATCTTGCCGCAACCGCCGCCAGCACCAAAGTCGACTGATCCAGGTTTAGCAATAGCTCAACATCGGGCGCATCCTCTGCGAATAGGCCATCACCAAACTCAATTGCCAGAACCTCAGAAACCGAGACGATCCTTTGGGGCACAAATCCGTCTTCGGTTTCGGTTACCTGCCAGACCGACACCACGCTCCCCGCAACAATCGAATCGGCTGGCTTCAAGTTTGGGACGAATCGAATTGCAGTCTGGTTCGGCCTTAGTCCTGTGCCAATTAGTCGCAACGGAATCAACTCCCCCTTGCCAATGACCGCCGTCACGCTCAGGCCATCAATGGCAGTGTCGGCCGTAACGTAAGCCTCGCTCAGGCTTCCTAGGTTAATTTCGGCGACAACCGTGTCGGCATCGGAAACAAGGGTCCCAGTGGAAATCGCTGACGACGCAACCAGATAACTGGGCAGCGGCTTGATGGCGCTTGCGAACACGAGCCCGCCAAGCACTAATGATGAGCTTATTAACAACAACACCCAATTTGCTGGTCTTGCTCTTAGCCTCTTTGGCATGCGGCCTCCTTTGCAAGGAAGAGTGGCAAAGTTTTCATTAGGCCGCTAAAGGTTTTCCACAGCCGAGACTTCGATCAGCGTCACGACCGAAATGGGACACCAAACGACTTTTCGCTCTGCAGCAATTCGCAACCATGGTCCATGTTCGCTAAGCAACCAACCTTTTCTAGGCTGGTTACGCAGACTGAAATTTACCCGCACCGGATTCCGCTGTGCGGCCAGCAAATCACTCAGGCTTTTCTGCTGCAGTTCCGGCATTACGTTTGCAGTAATCGTTATGACTGCACCAGTCGGAAAAACCAACAGCTTTTGATTGCCCGTTCCTGCCACAAAGTCGCTGCCCACCACTAGATCGACCAAAAAGGTAACCCCGCCTAAGTGCTCTACTCGAACCACCTCGGCCGGCTTGTTGTCCAAACGGCCAGTTCTGAGCGCTTCAAATTCCGATTCAAGTTCGTTGATGATATCCATGAGGCGCTATTTTGCATCAGGAAATGGATTTTCAAATAGTTATCCACAATGGAAGGAGTTTGTCTTCCCTTTTTTTATATTGAGGGCAAGAATCAAGAAAAATATGGATTAGAGGAAACATGATCGCGAACCAGCTGAGCAATACGCCGAAAAGCCCCGCAAAGCTATTTGCCGAAATTTCGACAGCCTACATCGAGATTCTCGCCGGGGTTAGGCGCCCAGAACAACTGTCTAGGTGGCTAAGCGATAAAGCCTTCTACGACGTTACGCAGCGATCCATGCGACGAGCTCGACAGCAAGCACTGGCCGGAACCAGCGCGCGGCCGACGATTATCCTCAGGCAAAGTAAAATTTTTCCAACCGATAAAAACGCTTTTCAAGGCGTAGTGCTCTTAGAAATTTCTTCGGTCCTTCGAGCTGTTTCTGTCAGAGCAGAAATGATTAATGGTCGCCTCCGGATTATCGAGATCGTCCTTATTAGCTCTAGTTCTTGAAGAATGAACTTCCCTGACCACCCTGCGCAAGCTTGGGAGGGGCCTGGGTGGGCCGCTGAGGAGCTTTCGCTCCCCCAACAGCTTTCGGATTAGGTTCTTTGCGAACATCCACCTTGCCCTGTTCAGTGGGAGCTGAGTAGGTTAGTTGCGCTGGTTGCTGAGCCTGAACTTCTGGCAAGGACTGCTTTATCTCGACGTTGAACAAGAACTGAACCGCTTCTTCCCTAATGCCGGCCATCATCTCCAAGAACATGGCGTAGCCCTCACGCTGGTATTCGATCAACGGATCGCGCTGAGCCATCGCCCTTAGCCCGATTCCCTCTTTCAAGTAATCCATCTCGTAGAGGTGGTCACGCCATTTGCGATCCACAACAGAAAGCATTACGCGACGCTCGAGCTCGCGCATGATTTCGATACCAACCTCGTCGGTGCGTTTTTGATAGGCAATGCGAGCATCACTCAGGACTTCCTCAGTCAACCAGCCGGCAGTGATTTTACTTCTAGACCCAGCCTCTTGGAAAACTTCGTCAACCTCTAGCGCGATGGGATAGGTGATCTTGAGCTCGGTCCAAAGTGTCTCGAGATCCCAGTCAGCAGAGTTGGACTCCAAGCCGGCGGACTGCACGATTTGGGTTATTACTAAGTCCAGGAACTCCTGGAAGGTACTAGAAATGTCCTCGCCCTGCAAAATCTGCCGACGATCCGTATAGACGGCCTCACGCTGGCGGTTCATTACGTCATCGTATTTCAAAATGTTCTTGCGAATTTCAGCGTTGCGCCCCTCGACCTGAGACTGCGCCGACATAATTGCCCGGGAAACCACTCCCGACTCAATCGCCGAATCATCCGGTACTGATGCTCGGTTCATAAGAGCCGCCGCAGCACCAGAGTTAAACAATCTCATCAAGTCATCGGTCAAGGAAAGATAGAAACGGGACTCGCCCGGGTCACCTTGGCGACCAGAACGACCTCGAAGCTGATTGTCGATTCTCCTCGATTCGTGGCGCTCGGTACCTAGCACATAGAGCCCGCCGACTTCCAAAACTCTTGCCGCTTCGGTAGCAACTTCTTTTTTGAGGTCGTTGAAAATCTCGTCCCACTTAGCTTCGTATTCTTCCGGCTGCTCATCCAATGTCAACCCAATTTTGGACATTTGCTGCACAGCCAAGAACTCGGCGTTGCCGCCGAGCATGATGTCCGTTCCTCGCCCAGCCATGTTGGTGGCAACTGTGACAGCGCCGAAGCGACCGGCCTGAGCAACAATTATCGCCTCGCGCGCATTATTTTTCGCGTTTAGCACTTCGTGCTTGACACCTCTTTTGGCCAAAAGCTTTGAGAGATACTCGCTTTTTTCAACGCTGGTGGTTCCTACCAGCACTGGCTGGCCTTTTTCGTGGCGTTCGGCGATGTCTTCAACGACCATCCGGAATTTAACTTCTTCGTTCTTATAGATCAGGTCGGATTGGTCTTTTCTCACCATCTTGCGGTTGGTTGGGATTGAAACCACGCCAAGTTTGTATGTGGACATAAATTCGGCCGCTTCAGTTTCGGCAGTACCGGTCATGCCCGAGATCTTGCTGTACAAGCGGAAATAATTCTGCAGTGTCACCGTCGCTAGAGTCTGATTTTCAGGCTTGATTGTTACGCCTTCTCTTGCCTCAATTGCCTGGTGCATACCTTCGCTGTATCGACGCCCGGGCAAAATACGACCGGTGTGCTCATCAACAATTTGAACTTCCCCGTTCACAACCACGTAGTCCTTGTCGAGCTTAAAGAGTTCCTTAGCCCGGATTGAGTTGTTCAAGAAAGAAATAAGTGGGGTATTTGCCGTTTCATAGAGGTTGGTGATCCCTAAGTAATCTTCGACCTTGTCGATACCGGACTCCAGGACACCAATGGTTCTTTTCTTCTCGTCTACTTCGTAGTCTTCTTCGGCAATCAGGTCATTAGCAAGCTTCGCAAAAATACCAAACCAACGGTTCACATCAGCTGCCGCTGGTCCGGAAATAATCAACGGTGTCCGAGCCTCGTCAATCAGGATTGAGTCGACCTCGTCAACCACAGCGAAAAAGTGTCCTCGCTGCACAAGTTCTTGCTTGGAATTAGCCATGTTGTCTCTTAGGTAATCAAAACCGAACTCGTTGTTAGTCCCGTAGGTGATGTCGCACTCATACTGAGCCCGACGCTCTTGAGGGTCCTGCCCGCTAATAATGCAGCCAGTGGTCATGCCAAGCGCTCGGAAAATTCTCCCCATTAGTTCAGATTGGTACTTGGCCAAGAAATCGTTAACCGTAACAACGTGGACCCCGCGGCCGGGGATAGCGTTGAGATAGGAGGCCAAGGTCGCTACAAGCGTCTTACCCTCACCCGTCTTCATCTCTGCAATATTTCCAAGATGAAGCGCCGCTCCACCCATCATCTGAACATCAAAGTGCCGCATTCCGAGAGTTCGGACGGAAGCCTCGCGCACGGCCGAGAAGGCCTCTGGCAACAAGTCGTCCAACGATTCGCCGGCCGCGTAGCGCTCTCGGAGAGTATTGGTCTCCGCCTTTAGCTCTTCATCGCTTAGCTCCTTGTAGTTGACCTCTAGAGCATTGACCTCATTGGCGATGCCCTCTAGTTTTCGTACAAGCCTGCCCTCGCCGGCACGCAGCAGTTTGTCTACAAATAATGCCAAGAGTTACTCCTTGATGTTCGGATAAAATTCTAGCTTCTGTTGGAACAGGCTAGCTGAGTGAAATAACACCGTAGCTGTAGGCCTTTCGCCTATAAACTACCGCAGCTTTATCATGTTCAAGGTCGTGATAGAGGTAGAAGTCGTGACCCACAAGTTCCATGTGATTAACCGCCTCTTCCTTGGTCATCGCATTTTTTTCAAACTCCTTAGAGCGAATCACAAGTTGTCTCTCTAATTCTTCGGTCTCGTCTTGCATGACGACTGGAATTTCGCCGGTTAGTAGCTGCGAATCAGCAGGGACGATTGCTAGGTCTCTGAAGTCAGACGCGGTTAGCTCGCTCGCCCCGAGACCTTGGTGTTTTTTTTGCTTATCTGAGTACCGCCTGAGTCGCTCAAGCAGTTTGCCGAAGGCAATGTCAAATGCAGCAAATTTATCCGAAGCCCTGGCTTCGGCCCTAACCACATGTCCTGGTTCATAAACGGTGAGCTCAACCTGATCTTCTTGACCTGCACCCTTTGAGTGTTCGTGACGGGTTATTTTAATATTTAGTTCCTGCGGGCGATGAGCAAACTGCTCAACCTTGCCGGCTTTTTCTGTTACATAGTCTCTAAAACGATCCGAGACTGTGAGGTTTTTCGCTGAAATTCGAAGTTCCATTTTTACCTCCTAGTCGGCTGTCTAGCCGTAATACCAAACTACGCCTTTTTCTTAGCTCTCGCTCAAGCTTTAGAGGTTTCTCTTGGCTAATACACAGATTCCGGCAACTTCGTAGCCGGCAGCGCCGAGAGCTCGCATGCATTCCTTGAGTGTTGAGCCGGTTGTCATCACATCGTCGACCAGCAACACTCGACTGGATCCAGCGATGGCTTTCATTGATCCTAAAATATTAGTTTCGCGTTCTGGCTTGTCCAGCTTGCGTTGATCTCGAACTTGACGTTGAAATCTAAGGGTGTTGATTGGCAAGTGTCCGGGCACAAACTTGTCGCCAGCAGTTATGAGGCTCAGGACCGAATCAAAACCTCGTTTTCGAAAGTTGATTGAGTTTCTTGGTGGGACGCAAATCCAGCATGGGCCAAGAACCAGAACTGCATCGGCCACTGCCTGCTGAAGGCCGGGGGCTAAGTAAGTGATCAGCGCTGTTCTATTTTGATCCTTATAGGCGGTCAGAATTCTCGAAATTGGCTCGGTAAATTCGGTGGCATACCAAACAGGAGTTCCCTCCAATGAGGATTTCGCGACTCCAAACGCGGGTGCGCAGCTATCGCAGAGCGGACTGGGCGGTATTTTACAAACCGCACAGTCAGTGGGGAAAACGAAATCTAGAAAAGACTCGAACATGCCAATAGTTTCGGCTCAAGTGCAATTCCGTCCGGAATACTAAGGCGTGCTGTTGAAAACAGCTTGAAAAAATTGCCTGTTAGCGGAGTGGGCTGATACTGGTCACACCGGTTTCAATTCGACGCCAGCTGTTAGCCGAGAAGAGCCAAACCTCTCCGACCTCTGAGAGCATGTAGCTACTTGTCGTTGCGGCGGCAGCATGCAGTTCTATACCGATGGTAGGAGGCATGGGTAACTGCGTTCTCGGACCTGACACCGAATACTCGCTGAAGGCCGTCAAGCCGCTAGCGGTCGTCTCAAGCACACGTATGGAGGCCATCTCCTGCCATGAAATTGCTATGGGGGTTCCTAGAACCGGTTGAATTGTCAGTCCCGTATTCAGGGCCAATGGAATCGAATTGGTGTCTCGAAGCACGACCCCGACATCTAGAAATGACTCCGCGTCATCCGTTTGAATCGACTGGACGATGCGCGTGCCCTCGGGGGCTATGGCTGCGGCCAGCCTCAATCCCAAAAAAGAACTAGCCAGAGTTCGAACCACTGTGGCCTGGTCGTAAACCTCCACTGAAAGACTCGCGTCGGCGGGAAAAGCCCAGAGCGATCCAGACTTGTCGTAGTCAAGTGCTACGACGTCGGTTAACGAGCTCAGCTGAATTATCTCAACACGCAGTGACTGGTTGGTGAGTTCAAAAACGCCCTCAGCTGTCGTGAACGCTACTCGGTCGCCGTTATCGGTAATCGCTATTCGTTCCGGGTTGTAATTCGCCACCATTGCCTGAGTGCCGGAAAGAGGCATCGAGCCAATGCTGGTGAGCGGCTCAACCCCGGTCGGGGTCAGAACATAGCTCAGACTCATTTCATCATTAAGCTCCGCGCCTCCCGGCGCTATGTTCTGAAACGCTCCATTCACGGAAAGCGAAATATCGTCGACGCCAGGTAGTTGACGCAGCGTTGATCGCAATTGTCCGAGCATGTTTCTTCTGTCCTGCTGTCCGGCGGCAAGCGCGTCAGCATCAAGATCAACTTGAGCGACACGATTCAAGATTCGCACCGCGCTAATGGTCAATTGAGTGCCCGTAGGGATTGCAGACTTGACACCCGAGGAGAGCCAGTCGCTTGGTCCTGCTAGCAACGCATTTACCAGCCGGGTCGGGGTCGAGGTCTTGGTTGGGAACCAGCGCAAGTCAGGAACCAGGCTCTCCATGCTCGAATCCAGAAAATAGACAGGGAAGGCGTTAAACACCACGCTGAACACTGGAGGTGTAACAACGGTCAGATTAGGAGCGCTTGAGATTCGCCATTGGCCATCTTGCAAAGCGACCCTAAACCTAAGGTTTGTCGTTGATAAATCAACCGAGTCCTCGTAGCGCCCCTGATCGTCAATTCTTGCCCCAGCGCTCAGCTCCACGACAACCAAAGACTCTCCCGCCTGTCGAAAAACCGGAGCACCGGCTCTGATTAAGGTTTGGTTCTCTGGGTTCCAACGCTGAGCAAAATCATCGCTCAAAAACTCTCTGGCGACAGCGTAGTCATTTAGTGGGCTGGTTCCCGCAGCTAAAAATCCCGAAACTATCTCCTGCGAAGTGGCATCAAAAGAAGGTCCAGATGGGGTGTAGTAAGCAAATTCTTTCTGGTCCTCAGGCGCGATATCTGGACCGCTTTGAATATCAAGCTGAGTTGGTATCGAGGCGCACCCTGTCAGGACTAGGGAAGCAATAAGAAGAAAGGCTTTTTTGATCATGTCTGCACCGATCTGGGAGGAAGCGGTATTGGCGAGTTTCCAATCACGGAGTCCACGCGTCTAGGAAGCGTCAAACGGAAGCTGGTGCCCTTGTTGGGCTTAGACCAAACCTGTAACCAACCCCGGTGCAGGGTTGCGTCTTCCTTAGAAATTGCAAGCCCCAAGCCAGTCCCGCCTACCGATCGCTGCCTAGCTGGGTCCGCTCGCCAGAACCGGTCAAAGACGCGGTCCAGTTGCAGTCTCGACATTCCAACACCGGAGTCAGTTACGCAGACCGCCACCGAGTTGGCATTTTGACCGACTTGAACAACTATGGCTCGGCCCTCTCCGTGTTCGACAGCGTTAGAAAGTAAATTGCGCAGCAATCTTTCGATGCGCTTGGCATCGAACTCCGCCTCGACGGGTCCCTTGGGTAAGTCGATTCGAATCTCGGTTTTTTTCGCTTGAGCAAGGGGCTCAATGCTCGCAATCGAAGCCCCAACCACGGCGTTTAGATCTTGGGTTTCAAGATCCGCAACCACAGCTCGGGCGTCATATCGTGATATCTCTAAGAGGTCAGCTAAAAGCGCTTCAAAACGCTCTATTTGGTTTTGCATCAGCTCCGCTGATCGTGAAAGAGCCGGATCTAGCTTCTCCCGATTTCCAAAAATAATCTCGCCGGCTAGCTTGATGGTTGTTAACGGAGTTCTTAGCTCGTGGGAAACATCGGCAACGAACCGCTGCTGCATCTTCGACAGGGAATCCAGCTGTTGAATCTGTTGCTGCAAGCTCGCCGCCATCTTGTTGAAGGATTTGGCAAGCTGAGCTAAGACGTCATCGCCACGCTCAACCAATCGTTCATCCAGTTTTCCTGCGGACAGCGTCTGCGCGGCAAGAGCCGCCTGCTCTACTGGGCGAACTACCGAGCGGGTAACCAAGTAGCTCACCAGGGCGATTAGGGCCAGAAGGATTATTCCAGCGATCGTTATGGCGCTTTGAACAAGCGCTAAAGATTGCTGCTCAGCACTTAGGTCGAAAACCAGGAAAAGTTCGAAGTTGCCAGCAAGTGGAATTACCACCGGAGCTCCAACCGTAATTCCAGCAACCAAGACGCCTTCCTTAGAAAAGCTCACAGGGGTATAGGTGAGGATCCCAGCGGATTCTCTCACCTGCACCCGAAGCTCCTCGGGAATGGTTTTGAGGTCAAGATCTTGAGAAATCGGGGACTGAAACAACTGAAGTTGCGCCTGCCCTGGACTCCTAAGAAGAGCAACTTGCCTAGATCCGGAGCCACCGACTATTTCCAGGGACGGAACAACGGCATTAATTAGGGTCTGCAGGGCAGTTTCGTCGTTTACCGAAGCAGCAGAAACTGTTCCCTGGACACTACTCACCGCGCGCTCTGTTTCACTCAGCACTTGATCAAGTCGATTTTGATAAAAGCCATTTGCCAACGAGTAGGACAGGAATCCGCCAAGAGTAACCAGCGCCAGAGCACTTAGTAAAACGGTTGCGACCACTGTTCTGGCTGTTAGCGATCGCCTAAACAGCGAAATCACTGTGTCTCTGAGCCCGCCCGATATCCGTGACCACGGACTGTCATGACAATCTTCGGGTTCTCTGGATCTTTTTCGACCTTGGACCTCAATCGCTGAACGTGAACATTCACCAGTCGAGTATCAGCCTTGTACTGGTAACCCCAAACCTGCTCGAGGAGCATCTCCCTACTAAAAACCTGTTGAGGCCTTGAGGCCAAAGTGTGAAGCAACTTGAATTCCAGCGGAGTTAGCGAAAGATTCGCGCCCTCTCGCTGAACCTCGAAAGTTTTCGGGTCCAGTGTTAGACCGCCTACTTGAAGAACCAAAGAGTCATCTGGCAGAGGGCGAAGCCTAGCCTTCACTCTTGCGATCAGCTCTTCACCCTTGTGAGGCTTGACAACGTAGTCATCAGCCCCAGCCTCAAGACCCAGGACAACATCATTGGTGTCCCCTCGAGCTGTCAACATGACAATGGGCACACCAGACACGGCTCGAATCTGCTTGCAAACCTCAATGCCCGATTGACCAGGGAGCATTATGTCCAAAAGAACTAAATCTGGATTTCTCTCTTTAAAAATCTCAACAGCCGAGATACCGTCTGCGGCGAAGACCGGTTCGTATCCTGCTCCAGCCAACACGAGGCCGACCATTTCGCGAAGGGCATCATCGTCGTCAACAACCAGTACTTTGTGAATCAAATCACCCTCCAATCAGCTGCGATTACCTCTAACAATAATGGCCAAGGAAACCGCCCCTTAAATGTAGCTTGAAGCGGAGCAGGAAACCTAAGAATTTATAATCGACTACTTTCGCAGCAAGTACTCTCAGGCCCTCGATGTGATTGCGGCAAGAGCTCGATCGCGTATCTGATGCATCACCGATTCTTGATTTGACTCGACGTTCAGCCTCAATAACGGCTCGGTGTTTGAAGATCGGATATTGCACCACCACCAGACTTCACCATCTTGTTGACTGTAGGTCTTTCCATCGAGTTCCTCCAGAAAAGCCCCCTCAAACTCCGCCGCGACCCGCGACTGGGCCTTGTGAGCGTCTGCGACGGTTGAGTTAATCTCACCGGATGCGAAATAAGGTGTGTAGTCGACCGAAATTTCGGACATGGCCCGATCTTGCGTTCCGAGTTCGCTAATTAGGTGCATAGCCGCAAGCATTCCGTTGTCCGCTCCCCAGAACTCGCGAAAGTAGTAGTGCGCCGAGTGTTCTCCACCGAAGACCGCAGCGGTTGAGGCCATTTGGTCTTTGATTAGCGAATGTCCAACTTTGGTCACCTGTGGAATGGCACCGTGTGCGTTTATCGTCTCCGATACCGACTTGGAGGTGAGCAAGTTATGCAGCACGATTGGAGTCTTTTCCCCCGAAGCCTGGACCCTCAAGATCTCTCGCTTAGAAACAATCGCGGCGACCGCAGAGGGGGTAACTGGCAAGCCCTTTTCATCAACCGCGAAACAACGATCGGCATCACCGTCGAAAGCAAGTCCCAGATCCGCGCCGGCGGAAACAACCATTGCTTGCAGATCAACAAGGTTTTTTGAATCCAGCGGATTTGCCTCATGATTTGGAAATGAGCCGTCCAGCTCGAAATACATCGGGACTATTTCTATGGAAGCGTTATCCCCAAGAACAACAGGGACCGTAAGGCCGCCCATGCCATTTGCAGTGTCAATTACGATCTTGAGTTTTCGGATGCCCTGCAAAGGAACCAGCTTGCGCAGGTAATTCGAGTAGTCAGCCATGACTGAAAGGTTTCGCTCTGAGCCGGTAGCAGGCTCAGCTGGAATACCGCTTTCGAAAAAGACTGCCGCTCTATCTCTAATTGCTGCGAGTCCGGTGTCCAGGCTTATGCCCCTGGCGCCGGCGCGAGAAAGCTTGATGCCGTTATAGCTAGCAGGGTTGTGGCTCGCAGTAAACATCGCGGCTGGAAGATCCAGAAAACCTGATGCGTAGTAATTCATGTCGGTAGAACAAAGCCCCAACATGACAACGTTTGCTCCGCGCTTTCTTGCGCCGAGTGAAAACGCCGCCGCAAAACCGGGGGAAGAGTCACGCATGTCGTGACCGACAACTAATTCTTTTCCAGAAAGCCCGAGCTCATCGGCAAATGCCGCGCCAAAACATTGGACTACTTCGTCGTTAAGTTGGCTCCCCACCAGCCCACGAATGTCGTAGGTTTTTACAAATTCAATAAATTTGGTCACTAGGGATCCCCCGGTTAGGTTACCCGCCAAGAATACAATGGCCACATGGCTTCAATCCCGCAAAAAAGAGATCGTCACGGCAGAGGCATGCGCCGGCCGGTTCCATCAAAACTTTTTCGCCACGGCCTGAGCCGCCAAACTTTTTTCCAAGATGCAGTTGCCGACACCGCTGATTATCTTCGCTCGAGGTTCCCCGAGGAGCTGGGCGCCTTGAATTGGAAGATCGAAGAGGTTCCGATTCAGGAGCGCCCAGAATCACTAAACCGCTGGCATACAAGGCCCCAAACTATGACGATAATTCTCTATCGAATTCCGATTGAGCGAAGTGCCAGCTCTAAGACTTCGGACCCGCGAATTCAGATTGAACAGGCGGTTGTTTCGGCCGCTGCAAGCCTGCTCGGCAAGGAGCCCTGGGATTTACTGGACCAGTGACCTATCGGACACTGACCGAGAGTGCGTCTCCAAAGTTTTGATTTTCGCGAGGATTTATCACGGCATAACCAGGCACGTCAATGACTTCAAGTGCCGCCGTGAACTCTGACGCCGAGTTGATTCGAATCGAATCCCCACTTATCGGCAACGAGACCTGAGAAAATGAAGCAATTTCAAAACTTTGGTATTCAACCCTGGTTCCATTGGTTATTTCTAAGTTCACAGCCAGAGCCGTTAAACCGAAGTTCGCGACGTGTAATCGAGTTTTATAGCTTGGAATCGGAATGGTTAAGTCTGTAAATTTGGAGGATTGTGTAAGCCACGAAAAATCCACCACCGGCTTCAAAATAGTGTTTTTGATGCCCGCCAGGAGCGGTGAAACGCTCTCTACTCTGACAAGATAATCCCCGTCGGTCAGATCGAGTTCAATCTCTGCAAAACCCTCAGACTGGACCTGCTGCCTCAGGACCACCACGTTGTTGCTTGAAACCGCAGTAATGACGGCCTCGGTTGCAATGTCTCCGAAATTAAACAACCTCAGAACTGGCTTGTCGAACCCTTCAGAACGGACGCTTAGCCCAGTTATTAAATTATCGTTAGCTGTGGCAACGCTCGGGAGCTGCATGTCCACCCCTCGGGTGGAGAGACCTGCGGTTGCTCGTTGCTGCATGGCAACGGAAATGGGGACTCCGCTGGTTTCAAACCACAGGGAAAACATCGACTCCTGAAAAATCACGGAGGACACCGGTAACACCACAGTTTGCCCCGCGGCCAAACTGACCTGTTTTGAGATCTTGCCGCCTGGAACCAGAAACTGCAATGACACTAGAGTCTCCGACTCGCTGGGGTTTGCCAGGAGCAAGACGGTTTCTTGCCCCAGCGCTGCAGCACCTGAAATGAACCACCCGCTAAATAATGGCTGCGAGCAAGTAGTCGCCATTAGCCCGACGGCCCTATCCCGGGCGATTCCCTGGGATTGAATCACTGATAACAGTCCGGTTGACTGGTTATCGCCAACAGCGACCAATCTCGCACCCGGTGTTGTTGTGAGACCAGGATCAACAATGAGCTCGCCGCTTCCCAAAAATTGGAAGATACTCGCCTCACCAATTCGATCTATTTGCCCAAGTTCAATTCCAGACTCGCCACCTACTTCGGCAAACGCGCCAGGGCAATATAGCTCGAGCGGGAGCGGCTCCACAGCCACAGTCAGGGAAGAAGGAATAGCGAAAGACGTCGAGGTTGAGAGCACCGGAAACTGCGTCACCACAATTTGCGAGAGAAATAAACCAACCAAAGCTATGGCAAGAACAATTCGGGCTGCGATCTTCACTTTTGCTTCACCAACCTTTTGGCTCCTCGAATAGAGGCCGGGGTTGGAATTGCCAGCAGTAAGAACGCGGCGAGGATCCCAAGCTGAAGATTTCTGTTGCTAGGTGACTGATGGCTCGGTGGGGTGTTACTAGCAGAGCCGACCACCTGCCACAAATGGCCGTAGGGAGTCTGACCGGCAGCCTGCAGCATGGTCATCGAATCAATGGCCGCCCGTGCGGCGGAAATGCTCTCCTGGTGGTCTCCCTCCAACAGCACAAAATCAATACCAATACTTGAAAGCAGGTCCTGAACTCCAGATGGGTTGCCCGCAACCAGCGAACCGCTCAACTGGGCAAGCTCAGAAGTAATTGGGCTGGCTGGAAGTAGAAGCTGGTAGGCCAGACTTGTCTGTTCAAGGCTCCGCCCAGCTCCCCAGAGTAGCTCCGCGTCGACCTGATTTCCATTGGCATCAATCCGCAGGGTTCTTATCCCTTCGTCGACTTCAGCTGCCGCGACAACTAGAGCCGGGACCTGTCGCTGCGACCCGAAATAAGCCTGGTCTGGCGCCAACGGTCCGTAAACGAGACCAGATGTCATTACCCCTGCGCTTGCGAAGATAGATGCCGCGGCGATTACCCATTTACGGCTTAGCTGGTCCAGGAACAATCCAGACCCGACCAACAAGGCCGCCAAGCTGATTGCCTGCATGGCGAAACTCCCGGCGATTGGCTGATACACGGCACCTAGTGCCAAAATGATCGCCGCGACCCAAGAGCTGACCGAAACGGCCAGTCGGGTCCCAAAAAGACTTGCTACCGCACCGATTCCTGCCGCGCCCAGAAAGACAAGAGCAATTACTGATTCGTAGGGGCTTGCCGGGGGCAAAAATGCCGAGCTAGTAACCGTGAGGAAAGCAACCTGATTTTGCTCAACAGCCAGCGACACCCAAGGGTACACAAGCACCGCTCCAGGTATTGCAAACCAACTCAGGATCGGAAGCTTGCGGATGTTATTGGCACCAAGCGCAATGCCGAAGATTACGAAAAGCAAAAAGATTACTGGGTTACTTACTGCTATCAACGCAGCCAATAAGCCGGCCAGTCCGACCCAGCGCCAAGTTCGTGATGAGTTGTAACTTGTGGCCGCTTTGATGAGAACGAATGTCAGCCACGGGGCCACGGAAATCGTAACCAGGTCCGCCACACCGGCCATAGCCTGAACCAGCAAAACCTGCGGGCTGAGTGCGAACAAAAGACCCACCAAATTACGCACCCAGACTCGAACAATGAACAGGCTAGTCAGCATCCAGAAGCCTGCAAACCCGAGGGCAGGTGCGACGAATACAAAAACGGCCAGAGCCAAACTCGGGTTGGAGCTTAGAGAAAGACCAAACACAGACAGCACCCAGTTGAATGGATCTGTCGGTAAGTCGATACCCGACAAATAGGGAACCTGCGCCAGAGAAGTGGCCGACCAAATCGATCCAAACGAGTCGCCGATTGGAACCAGACGATCCGCGTATATGGCGCCAACGGGTAAAAGTGACCAACCAAAAATAAGCGGCAGCAGACCCAGCCAGACTGAACCACTTCCGAACAGGCCTTTTCCAGTTGACCCTTGGACCTCAGTTACATACTCAAATTTGGCTTCACGTCGTTTTTTTCGCTGAGCTCGAGTAGCCAGAAAATCCTTCAGCGGCCGGGTCTTTCCCAGACCTCGAAGCCTCTTGCGCGCTCCAAGCCTTGAGCCAATTGTGAACCACGCCCAAAGCCAGGCGGCGAACTGACCAAAGATTCGAGTGGGTTTTTTTGTAATTAAGTTTTGAGGAATCGAAATAAACGCTGCAAGCGGTAACGCTAAGTACACGAAAGGTAGAAGTATGGTCGGAGAAAGTACGCTGGCCAGATGAACGTGCGCTCGTGAAAGAGCATGGGAGCGACTCCCTCCAAGCCACTTCCTAGTTCTAGCTTGCTGCATCGATAGACCTGCGTGCGAAATCCTAGCTCGTGGCTCTACCACCACTCGGAATCCAGCGACTCGAGCCTTCGCACAAAACTCTATGTCTTGAGCAAACACTGGTGCGGTGTCGTTCAAGCCGCCGAGTTTCCGCCAGAGGCCCGCGGCCACCAACATTCCGGCTGTGGAAACGGCAAGAGTGTCTCGAGAGCCGTCGTGCTGACCTTGGTCATATTGACTCGCAACCAGCAAGAACGGCTTGCCCGTTGGTGTGACCGTGATTCCGAGCTGTTGAATTTGGATTTCGTTTCCCCACTCCAAAAGCTTCGGTCCTACAATCGCGACCGACGGGGACAGCTCGGCTGCACTCGCGAGCATTTGAAGCGCTTGGGGTTCGGGGGCTGAGTCGTCGTGAAGAATCCAGAGCCAACCAGGAACAACTTTCAGTGATTGGAATCCGGATTCGATTGCGGCTCCAAGTTTGATGTCACCGGGTTCAACGACGGAGAACCCGAATTCCTTGGCTAGCTCTAAGCAGGCTGCGTCGGAACTGGTTTCAACAACAACTGTTTGCTCGATAGCGTGAGTCTGAACCGACAAGGCTTTGAGAGTGGTGGCTAAGTAATCGACCGCCCCGTGTGAGACGACGACTGTCGCTACCGAGAGCGTTGACACGAGTTGTTAGGCGGACTTGCGCAGACGGCGACGTTCGCGCTCAGACAGTCCACCCCAAATACCAAATCGCTCGTCGTTTTGCAGCGCGTACTCTAGGCACTGAGATCTAACTGAACACTGTGAACAAATCTTCTTGGCGTCTCTGGTCGATCCACCTTTTTCGGGAAAGAAAGCTTCTGGGTCGGTCTGTGAGCAAAGAGCGTCCTCTTGCCAGCCGAGGGGGTTTCCTTCGGAATCGCCGTAGGCGCCGGCTACCCCGAGCCTAAGCACATCGACGAACCAGTTGGTAGGCACTTGACCGCGCTGTTCCATGCTCATTCCCCTATCTCAAGAAATCTATTGATGTAATTACACCGTTGTAAGTATGTTGCTGTCAAGTCGAACTATTTGCCAAATTTCCCTTTTGTTCATAAACCCTCAAGGTAGCCTTTAGCCATGAATCTTCTTTTGACGGGAGGCGCGGGCTACATTGGCGCTCATGTTGCGGCGCTAGCCGAGCGCGAAGGTCACACCGTAACGATCGTCGACGACCTATCGACTGGAGTTGCCAAGAGGATTGTTTCGCCTGTAATCACAATAAACCTCGCCGCTTCGGATGCAGTTGAGAAGCTCTCTACGCTAATGAGAGAAACCAAATTTGACGCCGTCATACACCTAGCGGCAAGAAAACAGGTTGGGCAATCGGTCGAGATCCCCGAGCAATATTTTTTGGACAACATCGGCGGACTCGCTAACCTTTTGCTCGCAATGCGACAAGAAAATGTGAAAAAACTGGTCTTTTCCTCGTCCGCTGCAACCTACGGAATGCCTACCCTGGATTTAGTGGACGAGGACTACCCAGGGGTGCCTATCAACCCATATGGACAGACTAAACTCGTCGGAGAATGGATGGTCCAAAACGCCGCCAATTGGGGGCTAAAGGGCGTAAATCTGAGGTATTTCAACGTGGCCGGGGCTGAGTCAAAACGACTTGCAGACACGGCAGAGCTCAACCTCATTCCGATTGCAATAGCTCAACTAAAACGCGGAGAACAGCCGATCGTATTTGGCACCGACTATCCGACGCCAGACGGCAGTTGCATTAGGGATTACGTCCATGTGGAGGATCTAGCAAAAGCACACCTGATGGCTGCGAACTACCTAACTACTCCTGATCAAGAATACGCAACCTTTAATGTGGGAACCGGTCAAGGGGCATCCGTACTCCAGGTATTAGAAGAACTCAAAAAAGTATCAGGAATTAAATTCGAAGAAGTACTGGCCGATCGCAGACCCGGCGACCCACCGAGGTTGGTCGCGAACACGGACCGTATTGAAAGAGTATTTGGATTCAAGGCTTCTTTTGGACTGCAAGAAATAGTGAAATCCGCATGGGATGCGGCTAACTAGGAACTTTTAGCACCTGACCGATTCGAATAAAATTCGAATTATTAATTCCATTTATCTTGGCCAGGGCCGACGAAGAGACTCCAAGCTTTCTAGAAATCCCCCAAATTGTGTCACCCGAAACAACCGTGTAGGTCTTTTGCGCTTCCGGTTCTTCTGGCTCCTGGGCCTGGGCGACATTCGTGTTTTCAGTGGATGTTGGAATCTTCAGAAGTTGCCCCACCGATATTCGGTTCGGGTTAGAAATCGAGTTAAATTTCTGCAGAGCAGAGCTAGAAATTCCAAACTTCGAAGCTATGCGCAAAAGTGTGTCCCCCGACTGCACTCGATATTCCACGACAGTCTCGGACGGTTCTGTCTCGGACGGTTCTGGCTCGGGGGTTGGTTCCGGTTCCGCCGCAGCATCCGGTGCCTGCCCCTGCTGGCCAGACGAGCCTGACTTTGGAATCCTGATGAGTTGTCCAACGGAAATTAGGTTCGGGTTCGAAATAGAATTGTACTCCTGCAGCAGCGCTGCAGTCACCCCAAAGCTTGCTGCGATCTTATTCAAGCTGTCGCCCGAAACCACTCGGTATTGGATCTCGCTAGCACCCTCGGCCTCGGAATCAGTGGCTGGCTCTGTCGATGAACCGGAATCTGGCTTCGGAGTGCTTTCAGGGGTCGGGGCTGGCTCAACCTGGATGACCTCAGGGACTGTTCCCACAAATGTGAGCTCCCCGAAGTCCCCGGCTGGTATGCCCTCCAAGGACGCCAATTGAACAGTTGCCGGGGCAGTTCCGCCGGTTGGTATCCGGGCGGAGAAGTAATTGGTCGCCTGAATGTAGCCCGGGCCATCGCCTCGAAGCTTTGCAAGGTGCTCCCAGGAGGAAACTCGAAGCTTGGTGCCGTCTTGAATCAAGTAAATGATTCCATTATTTGTCCTAATAAACTGCCCGACCGAGCGGGTCGAAAGCTGTAGGGCTGCACAGGTTACAGTGGAGAGTGGGTACACGCTGCCGGGGAATTCCGCGGCAGCACCGGGCGAGGTTGGATAAAGAATTCCACGATCCAAAAGGTATACAGCGCCATCGCACTGAACCTTGCCGGAAGTAAATCCAGTTCGAGTTTTAAGCCCGGCAAGATCTGAACTACTTATGGTAAAAGTCTTAGATTTCGAGACGCTGGTGGCCTGACCCGAAGATGCCAGTTTGATCTTATTTGTCAGATCGTCTACTAAATAAAGAGTTGAGGAAGAACTCGATTTCACAATTGCGCCGGGCGCAATGGCCTCTCCCACTTTATCAACAGTGTTAATGGCAGACTGAGGTAGCTCGATCGCCTTTGGCTGACCTATTAGAGACAGGAACATGCCAATCATGGCCTTGTCACTTGTTATTCTTCGCTCCGCTGACTGAACAAAGTAAGAAAACTTATTGCCCGCCGAAGTGATAACGGCCGGAGCGGCCAGTGCAGCATTGACAGTTGGCATTTTCGCCAAAAAAGCCTCAGAAACAGTCACTACTTGATCGGTCCAATTTTCAGGATCCGTTACTGGCAGTTTTCCTGCAGAAGTAATAACAAAGGTCTCTCCAGACTGACTGGCGACAAACCCTCTGATCTGTTCTTGAACCAGAGTGGACTCGATTGCTTGAAGGTCGATTGCCGAAGGAGCCTGATCAAACCACTTGGCAAGCCCAGTGGAGGTCACCAAAGACGAATTTAGGAGGTAAGTCTTGCCCCCGGATGCGATGGCCTTTTGTGCGCTACCAGCAACGGTAAACATCACAGACTCAGATGCCAGAGCGGCCCCGGGTGAGACTGAAACTAGCTGTTCGATCGTCATTGGAGTCGCATTGATTGCCTGCCCGCCAACGGTCTGCAACGCAAGATCATCAACCACCACTCGAGAGCTTGCGTTCTCGATCCAGTAGCGGCTACCGTCCTCGGTTTGCACCAAGCGTGTAAGAGCGCCGCCGTCAATAAAGGTATTCAACTGAAGCGAGCTCAAGGCCATAGTGACGTCGCAATTAGCGCCGAACTGAACCGCTATCTGGCAATCTGCCACAGAGTACTTGATGCCGTCCACAAGTAAGTACTTTGCTCCAGAATTGGAGTCGGACACAAGCTGTGTGGCCTCACCGCTGGTAGTAAAGCTCTCGAGGTAGGCGGAAGAGATTTCCCCGATTGGACCTAGCGGCCTAAGCGCCGCAAGGAGCCTAGAGTCGCTGACCAAGAACTTCTTATCGTTCACGATCAAGAATGTTTCTGTCCCGGCGGCCTGCAGAAGATATCCGCCGCCAATGGGTGAGCCAAACCAGTCGTGGTAGTAGCGCCAAAAATTTCTGTTGCCATACGCCGAACAGCTGTCTCCGGACCCATACATGTTGTCCAGGGCCGCTCTGTTAGGGGTGTAAGGCGTGTAGTAATAGAGGTTCGCTGTTGCCTGGTTTTTTAGCTCAAAGCTCTTGGTTCCGCACGATGACTTTGGGTTGTAGCGCATTGAAACAGTGCGCCCAGGCTTCCAGTAGGTGAAAGAACCGTCAGGGTTTCCATACCAACGGAGTTGTTTACTGGCTCGATAGAGCTGGTTAAAAAGCCCGACGTAGACCTTCCCACAAATACCAGGGTCCGAATCCGGGCATCCAAAGCCCATTGCCGCACGGTACATGTAAGAGGTCGGTTTGGTCGAGGTAACCAAGCCTTGCTCTTTCTGAAGCTTGGTGATCAAAACTTTTGGATTGATTCCACAGGCGACCGCAACCGCATAGATCACCTCGGCAGCACTGGCAGCGGGGTTTCCTGGAATAGCCGAACAAGGTCCAACTTCGGTTGAAGTAGTAGCTGGAGTCTCTGGAATCTCACTCTTGATGCTCTTAAGGCAATCAATGGCAGGGTCGGTGGACCTGCAGGCAGAGACCCTGGAGTCCAAAAATTGCTGAATGTCCGCCACGGTCATAGAGCCGAAATCAAAAAAAACGCTGTCGCTAATGATTAGACCCGGGTCAAAGGCGCTTGCTGGAGGCGCGGCCTGAGCAGGCGCAATGGCAATAGGAATCGAAACTAAACCGACGATAGCCATCAGGGATGCAGTAACTAGCCCAATGAGCTTTTTGAGCACTATGGGATCACCACCGAGCTAGCAGCAGATGTGCCGAGGTGAAGTTCCGACTCATATCTCACAGTCACAATGCCGGAACCAGAAGGTAAATCGGAAAGTGGAACTTCAATTGGGAAACATTGGGTGTAGTCAGAGGCCGACTGGGCCGAAACCTTGACTATTTTTTCGATGTCGGAACCGATAAATCTCATTGTGCAAGTGCCACCGGATTCGGTAATACCCGGCACCTGGGCCACAACCTCTAGCATCCCCGTATCCGAATAGGCCTCGGCAATCAGGATTACTACGTCCGCGGGCAACTGGTCTGTGGCTGGCACTGGAGTTTCGGTTTCCTCTGCGGTTGATGACGTTTTTGGTTGCACCGAAGCTTCCGGTTCGGCCGAAATCTCTGTCTCCTGGTTGGTCTCGATGGTAGCTACAGGCTCTTCAGGTAGGGCCGTTGCCCCCCAGTTCGGGTAGAAAACACCGCAGCCAGAAAGCACTAGAGATGCAAAAATCAGGCTCGCACCGACTAATAATTTGCGCACAGCTAACCTCCCAGACACCTTCAACCTTAGGTTGAGATACTCCAAATGCGCTGAGCGTTATCGTGTTTTGAGCAAATGTAAATCAGCTGAGACTTAGCTGATTAGAGGCTTTTCTTCAGGTTTTGATTCTTTTGCTCAACTTGCTCTGCAATCGATGCCCGGTAGGCGTCGAGCTTTGCTCCCAATTCTGGTGTGGCTGTGGCTAAAATTCTTAGGGCCAAAAGGCCTGCGTTTTTCGCTCCGTCAATCGAAACTGTGGCCACTGGAACACCAGCTGGCATCTGCACGATGGATAACAGTGAGTCCATGCCGTCCAAGTTCCCCAAGCTAACTGGCACGCCAATTACAGGCAGTGAAGTCATCGAGGCAATCATGCCGGGCAGATGGGCGGCGCCGCCGGCGCCGGCGATGATCACTTTTATACCGTTATGACTGGCGTTCTTGGCCCAATCGAGCATTTTTTCAGGAGTTCTGTGAGCGCTAAGAACTTCAACTTCAGCATCAAGACCAAACTCCATAATTACGCTTTTCGCCTGCTCCATGATTCGCCAATCCGAATCCGATCCCATAACTATCGCGATTTCTGCCATGTCGTTTTCTCCCTAATTCCCAGCTTTACTTTATTCGCAAATCGGTTCGGTACAGAAGTTCCGCAGCTTCGTGACAAGCCGCCAATAGCTCGAGATGGTTTTGACCCAAAGCGGTAATGTGACCCATTTTCCGACCCTGACGTGGCGCTTTTTGGTAGGAGTGGAATTTGAGATTAGGAAACTTCGACATGGCGGCGGCATAGTTTTCAACCTGTCTGTTCTTCGAGTCCACGCCAAGTAGGTTGACCATCACTGAGCCACCACCCACCAACTCCGTATCTCCTAAAGGGAGATCCAAAACCGCTCTTAGATGCTGCTCGAATTGACTGGTTTTCGAACCCTCAATCGAGAAATGTCCGGAATTATGGGGGCGCATAGCGAGCTCGTTGACTAAAAGCTCTCCGTTTGTAGTTTCGAACATTTCGACGGCCATCACTCCGACCACCTCTAAACCTCGGGCAATCTTCTTTGCAATTTCCTTCGCACCCAAGCTGTCCACTGGACTGGGAGCTGGTGCGATAACTTCCAAGCAAACACCGTCCTTCTGAACAGTCTGAACCGTGTCCCAGGATTGCAGTTCTCCGGAGGGATTTCTTGAAACTAGCTGCGCGAGCTCTCGGATAAATGGCACCTTTTGTTCGCAGAGTAACGCTCCGCCAAAATGCTCAATGTTTTCTAGCCAATCGGAGACCTCCGATGCTTGGCGTATAACCCTTACGCCTTTGCCGTCATAACCACCAATTGGAGTTTTGACGACAACCTCTGGACCATTGGCCTCAATGAATTTGTCAATATCCGCCGCCGTCTTAGCTGCCGCCCAAATCGGTAGAGGAAGACCCAGGTCGGCAAGTGCCGCGCGCATGGCCAACTTATTTTGAGCAAAATGCAGTGCAGCCGGTCCTGGCCTGACTTTTACACCGCCAGCGACGAGTTTTTCCAATAGAACCAGCGGAACATGCTCATGATCGAAGGTTATGACATCTACCGTGGCGGCAAATCTGGCTAGTTGATCAAAATCCGTGTAGTCACCAACTTGAGTAGTTGCGTAGTGAGCGGATGAGCCTTCTTGCTCAGCAAAGACTCTCAGCTCGATGCCCATCGCTATTGCTGCCGGTTGCATCATTCTGGCAAGCTGACCGCCACCTATTACTCCGACCGTTGGCATATCTCTCCTACCTAATTGCCACTAGTTTCGCAGATGCCAAACGTCAGCCGCTGCCAAAGCCACCGGTTCGGGTGTTTCAACAATCAGCCGTCCGGTCTCATCAATTGCGATGGCCGCCCCATAGATGTTCTTGCCGCCTGGTAATTCGGCTCTGACCCTTGTGCCCAAAGTCCCGCAGCGAGTCAGAAGTTCCGCCTGAAATTGAGCGATGGCTGTCTCGGAGTCTGCCGTGAGCCTGGACCAATAGCTTTTTAGTTCAGTTGCGATTACCTCGAGTAACTCATCTTTTTCCAGTTTCAGCCCAAGCTCTTGGAGTGAAGTTGCGGTGTCTGGTGAGTGCTCTTGAGGCTTGATGTTGATTCCAATGCCTAGAACCACCGTATTTAGATCGACCATCTCGGCCAAGATTCCAGAAAGTTTTTTGCCTTCTACCAGCAGATCGTTTGGCCACTTCAGGCTAACGATCAGTCCGTGCTTTTCCAAAGCCGAGCTAAGTGCGAGGCCAGCCATGATTGTTATCCAGTCGGTCTGACTCCGGCTTTTAGGCCTCAGTAAAATTGAAACGGCTAGTGACTTCCCGGCTTCGGTCACCCAGTTTCGGCCCAGTCGGCCGAGTCCCGCGGTCTGCTTGTCAGCGGTAACTGCAAAAAACTCTGGAGTATCAGGGGCCAAACGGCGCAAGAGTTCCTTATTAGTCGAATCAACCTCAGCCAGCTCGACAAGGCCGGCGAACTGCCCCTTAGAAATTGAAGAATCCATTCGCTAAATGATATCGCACTGGGACTACTTGTAGGTATCAGAGACATAACCGCCAGTTTCATTGTATGAACTATGCAAGATAGGTTCGTTCAAGACCGATAAAGTTAGGCAGACGCAAAGGGGCACACGTGGCTGAGAATCCAGATCTATCTACCACCGCAGGAAAGCTGGCTGACCTCCGTCAGCGCTACCACGAGGCAGTACAGGCCTCTGGGGAGGCTGCCGCAGTCAAGCAGCACGCGAAGGGTAAGAACACCGCACGCGAGCGAATCGAAATGCTTCTTGACCCGGGCTCATTCGTCGAGCTGGACGAATATGTCAGACACCGCTCCACCGCCTTTGGCATGGATTCAAAGCGCCCCTATGGAGACTCCGTCGTTACAGGGGTGGGAACAATTCACTCCCGCCAGGTGGCAGTTTATTCTCAAGACTTCACTGTTTTTGGTGGGTCACTCGGTGAGACAGCTGGTAACAAGATCATCAAGGTGATGGAGCTAGCGATAAAGACCGGCGTGCCGTTGATTGGAATCCTGGACTCGGGTGGGGCCAGAATTCAAGAGGGTGTCATTGCCCTTGGCAAATATGGAGAGATTTTTCGACTCAACACCATGGCGTCTGGGGTGATCCCGCAAATTTCCCTTGTCATGGGGCCGGCTGCCGGGGGGGCGGTTTATTCACCCGCACTCACTGACTTCGTGATCATGGTGGATAAAACATCAAACATGTTTGTAACTGGTCCCGATGTAATCAAAACTGTGACTGGCGAAGATGTTGGAATGGAAGAGCTCGGCGGTGCACGAACACATAACGAAACCTCCGGAGTTGCCCACTACTTGGCAGACAACGAGCAGGACGCAATCGACTACGTGCAGTCACTTGTGGGCTACCTGCCAGAAAACAACCTTTCTAAATCGGTCACTTACCAATCCGAATCCGAACTTGAAATCACCGAAGCAGACAGACTCCTGAACCAAGTAATCCCGGACAGTCCTAACCAGCCATATGACATGAAGGTAATTATTGAGTCCCTGGTTGATGAGGGTGAATTCTTGGAAGTTCAGCCACTCTTCGCCCCCAACATACTCATCGGCTTTGCCCGTATCGACGGCAACTCAGTTGGCATAGTCGCAAACCAACCCATGCAAATGGCTGGAACTCTGAACATTGATGCCGGTGAAAAGGCGGCCAGATTCGTAAGATTTTGCGATGCTTTCTCGATCCCAATCCTGACCTTAGTTGATGTTCCCGGTTACCTTCCTGGGACAGATCAAGAGTGGGCTGGAGTAATTAGACGCGGGGCGAAGCTGCTCTACGCATACGCGGAGGCAACAGTTCCGCTGGTGACAATCATCACCAGAAAGGCCTATGGCGGGGCTTACATCGTCATGGGTTCAAAGCAGCTGGGTGCTGACATAAACCTTGCTTGGCCAACAGCAGAGATCGCCGTCATGGGTGGTCAGGGTGCCGTGAACATTCTGTTTAGAGACAAGATCAAAGAGGCCGAAGAGCAAGGCTTAGACATCGCCGAGGTGCGCGACAAGCTCGCCAAGGAGTACACCTATAACGTGGCCAACCCGTTCCTGGCCGCGGAGCGCGGTGAGCTAGATGGCATTATCGAGCCGGCCGCAACAAGATCAGCAATCGTTAGAGCGCTTAGAGCTCTAAAAACTAAGCGAGCAAACCTGCCCCCGAAGAAGCACGGAAACATCCCACTTTGATGCGGCAATATTCCGAAACTGAAATTCAAGCTCTCATCCAAGCTAAAGGCGGCGGCGAGCATGATCAAGCTGCAGCGATAGCGGTTGTGACTCAGTCGATTATCGAATCAAGACGCCTAGGTCGGATTGCAACTGGGACACCAGAATCCTCTTGGAACCGTGGCAACGGTCAGCTCCGCGGGCAGCACATTGGCAACTGGGTAAATGAGTTACGTAAATAATTTCCGACTACAGAGCCACAACCTGCGAGGCAGCACTTCGAGTCGTAACCAACTTAGGTCAGAGTCTTAGAAAGACGTTCTGTGACCCAATCGAGCCAGAGGCAAACAGGCTCACAGTCCAAGATTCCCCTGCCACGCTGCGAATTACGATTTTCCCCGATTTTATACCACTCACGGCATGTGAGAGTTCTTTGAAAAGGAGCTCCCTTTCCCCGCCATCCAGCAAGTCGATCCCTCCGTCATCGGACAACTGCACCTCTACACCTCTTACACGAGCGCTCAAAACTGCCGCTATAAGAGCTTCATGCTGAAGGCCTCTGGCTCGAATTTGATCTCGGATTCCCGCTTCGGCTAACAGCAATTTCTTAGAGTCCGAGGAAGTTATTTTTCCCTCTTTTTGCTGAATCAGCTCAAGAAGGGGCAGTGAGGAATCCAAAGTTCTTTTTAGCTGCAAGAGGGGCTCCGCCCTCTGAGCGCTTACGGTTTCACTATCTAAATTGCCCGCCAGTCTCAACTGCAGAAATTCAACGGACGATTTTTGGGCTGATTTTAAAGCCATCTTTGCACCTTGGGAGCCCGCAACTATAGCAAACGACCCAAGTGCCCCAGTGGCAAGAAGGACTTCCAGACCACCCCAGAGATAGATATAGAACACCATTACGGTCATTCCCGCCCATGCCATTTTCGCGTGGTTGCGCCAGGCAAGAACTGCCATGACTGTGCCGACCCCCGCCACGAACCAAGTGGGGTCGTGATGCTCTGCCTCGGTACCGGTGCCATAAAGCGCCAAGGCGGGAACAGCCAAAGCCGCGAACACAGCAACGACGGTCATTGCAGTGGGAAGTCTAAGCTCGCGTGTAAAGCGAGTTGTCAAGAACAGAACCGCAGCGTACAAAAGCAAAGCTGCTGCAGCCAGGGCTTGTCTTTCATATTCTTCGAAATGCATTAGTCCGAGAACAGAATGGTAGTAGCCAAAAGTCAGAGCGAAAATGGCCGCTCGGCCATGGGGGACGCTAATCAATTTGGCCACCTCAGTGACACAACAGTGCCGACACCAGGGGCGGATTTTATTTTGGCGACCCCACCTACAAGGGCCATGCGGTTCACTATTGATCCGCGAATTCCAAGTCGAGCCCGAGGAACCCGGTCTAGCCTAAAGCCCCGGCCGTTGTCAACAATTTGGACGCTAATTACTGAGGAGGCAGGTGAGTTCAGCTTGAGTTCCAAATCCGTACACTTCGCATGTCGCTCTGCGTTCTCTATTGCCTGAAGGGTCGCCTCCGTGATTGCCTGCGCGGCCTCCATCGGAATTGGATCCGACCCCGAGACATACACAGAAACTCTAATTCGGGAACTATGCCGAAGAGCAGCCTTCCTGAGCGACAAAAAAAGGCTAGACGGTGTAGTGGTCCCTAAGGGTACGGAACCTGTTTGGATCTTGGCGATACTGTCAACCGCCTCGGCAGCCAGGTCCACTGAGGCCCGCCGCTCCTTTGGTGTGCTTGCGGCAGCTGCGTACAAGAAGGTGTGAAGCACCTTGTCGTGCACCAATGCGCTGACTCGTTGCTCCTCTATTTCTAAAGCATCGATCCTGACTCTTTCCAGGGCACTGGAAAGATAGCCAGTGTGTGCAAAATCGACTTCATCAGCCCAGTTGCGCATAAGCGTTACTACGCCTCCGACGCCAATAGTAAAAAGCGCAACATAAACGGAGCCTTGAAGGGCCTCGCCGAGGCTCGCCCCGCCCACGGAATCAAACGTGCTCACGACCGTCCAGGCGGTCAAAAGAATTGCCAAATAACTCAAGAAACTGACCCGAAGCCCACACCTTAAGGCCATACTTGTGGCCGCTAAACCTGTGTACCACCAGACCCACGGGAGGTCGTAATCAGAAGTGGCGAATGTATCTAAAGTCATCACAGGCAACAGCAAGACAGATAAGAGGCCAGTGAAGCCGTGGATCATAAGCATGACGTTGTTCCCGCGTCCCGTCCAAGCGGCCACATTGATTGCCAAAACGGTTATCCAAACAAAGGCCATAATGACATCAGCTAGCCCACTGAAGTACTCCCCCTGGGGGGCTTGCTTAGACCACAGCTCCAGGGTCAGGGGTAATAAAATCAAGGCGTAAACTTTTCTCGTTAAATTCTCCAGCTTGCCTCTAGCCGCAGTGGAGTGAATGTTCATGATTTAGAGGAATTCGCTGGAAATTAAGCCGTCTTCAATTGCTAGACGGTACAAATCCACTTTGGTGTGGGCCTCTCGTCCGAGGCGTGCGTACTTCAATCGAACCCGGTCAATATGCTCTTTGGCGGAGCTCTGCTTGATTTCCAAGTGGGAAGCAACTTGCTTGAGGCTCATGCCCGCTGCGTAAAACGATAGGACTTCGCGCTCTCGCGCGGAAAGATTTGCGTCTTTGAAGTCTGCATCAGCATCGATCATCGCGCTGGTTTCGGGGTTGTTGATTATGGCGCCTTCGGCCGCAAGTCGAATGATCTCTGCTAGGTAGGCCAATGGCTGGGACTTGGGAACAATTGCCACCGCGCCCGCTCTGAGAGCCAGCCGCATTAGGTTGGCCTTGTCGGCAATACTGTAAACCAAGACTGCGCTCCCCGCAGCGATCAACTGAGATACGTTCTCCGCGACCAATGAGCCGTCTGCCAAGGACAGATCCATTACGACGACTTGGCACTCAAGGCCATTGATTTTGGAGATTAGTTCTCGGACGGTTGCTGCTTCTCCGACTAACTCCAGGTCGCTCTTCGCGCACATGCCAGCAAAGCCTAAGCGGACCGCCTCATGGTCATCGACGATTGCCACTCTTACATTCGAAGGGTTTATCGCCAAACTAGCCATAGTGCTAACTTAGCGCGCTAGCGCAACAACTGTTTCGAAATGGTGGGTATGAGGGAAAATATCAAAGGCCCGCATGGCCTTCACGTTGTAGCCAGCATCACCGAGAGTCTTTAGGTCTCGAGCGAGCGCGACCGGGTCACACGCCACGTAGATCATGTTCCTTGGGCTCAAGCGAATTAGTTGCTCGACCACCTTGTTAGCGGCTCCGGACCTTGGTGGGTCGAGAATAATTGTGTCGAAGGTCCCCGCGGTCTGAGATCTTAGAAATTTCAGAACATCGGCCTGGTGGAAGCGAAGGTTATCTAGGTCGTGAGAGGAACGCTCTCCGTCGGCAATTGCCTGCTTGGAAGATTCGATGGCCAAGAATTTGGCTCCGTCGAACTGCGCGCTCAAGGTCGCGCTAAACAAACCAGCGCCAGAATATAGGTCTAGGTTTTGCTCTTGTGGATCGAGATCCAGCAATTTTGCGAATTCGCTCACGCAGGCAGTCAAGAGCTCCGGACCCTTGAGGTGTGCCTGCCAAAATGAGCCCGGGCTGAGTCGGAACGTTCTTCCGGCAACCCGTTCGATGAGCTGTTTGTCGCCATTCACTTTTTTGTCGATCAACCATTGGCTGTTGCCAGTATTGCTGGCGGCGATCTTTATTTTGTCAACGCCGTTGAAGTTTTTTAGATGCAGCCCAAGTTCCTCTATTTCCTTAACTGCTAAAGGCAAATCGCGAGTGAAGACAATTTCATTGGTCCGAATTTTCGAGGGGCCTGCGGTCCCGGACTCATCGACATTCAGCTGAACTCGAGTGCGGTAGCGAAGTCCTTGATTCTCCTGATCGCCAGGAGCGGCCTCGACGACAACCTCGGACTCAATCCCCGCCATTCGAGAAAGGACTTCCTGCAGGACTTGTGTCTTGAGCACTCGCTGATAAGAAAGCTCAATGTGCCCAAATTCGGCTCCACCGGCACCCTTCAGGGCTGCCTTCCAGAAGTGCTTCACCCTATGCTCGGATGCCTCAATGACCTCCACAGTCTCGGCTCTAAGAAAACTCTTGGTGTCTTGGACAACCTTTGCCTCGACTAGCTCTCCGGGTATGGCTCCGGAAACGAACACCACTTTCGAGTCGTGTCGAGCAATAAAAACTCCACCGTGGGCAACTTTTTCTATTTTCAGCTTTAGCATCACATGCACAGTGTTCCACAGCTAACCTCTTTATCGTGATCGATTTCGTACTTGCATCAACTTCTCCTGCCAGAAAGAAGCTTCTCTCCGAGGCTGGCATCCAATTTCGCGACCTTGCTCCTGGTGTTGACGAAGACCAAATGGTCGAAGAGCTAGCCCCG
>Ga0307998_1000003_pt1 | contig 152602 bp, 144 predicted proteins | sample Davwhametageno37_FD_203147 | JGI IMG/M metagenome (GOLD analysis project Ga0307998, IMG submission 203147) | Marine microbial communities from Davis Island wharf, Antarctic Ocean - #37 | ecosystem: Environmental > Aquatic > Marine > Unclassified | place: Antarctic Ocean: Davis Island wharf... | reverse complement strand
AAAGCAGAAACGGGTACTCAACCTGTTTGGGATAATGATGGCAAACCAATCGCAAGCTTATTTTATACATATTACAAAAGAACAGATGTTAATAATAACGTCAGTAGACCATTAATATTTTCATTTAATGGTGGACCAGGGTCAGCTTCTGTTTGGATGCATTTAGCTTATACTGGACCTAAAATTCTTAAAATTGATAGTGAAGGATACCCTATTCAACCTTATGGGTATAAAAGTAATCCTAACTCTATTTTAGATATTGCAGATATTGTTTTCATAAATCCTGTAAATACTGGATATTCAAGAATATTAGAAATTAATGGTGAAAAAGCAGATAGAAAAGAATTCTTTGGAATTAATGAAGATATAAAATATTTAGCTGAATGGCTTAATACTTTTGTTAGCAGAAAACAACGTTGGGAATCACCAAAATATTTGATTGGAGAAAGTTATGGAGGTACCCGTGTAATGGGACTATCAGCTGAACTTCAAGAAAGTCAGTGGATGTATATAAATGGAGTTATAATGGTATCGCCTGCAGACTATAAAGTCATTAGAACAGGTGGACCTGTTTCCTCTGCTTTAAACCTACCCTACTTTGCAGCTGCAGCTTGGTTTCACAAACAGTTAGAACCTAGCCTTCAAGAAATGGATTTAATCGATATGCTTCCTGAGGTAGAAAAATTCACAATAAATAAATTAATTCCAACTTTAGCAAAAGGAGGATTCGTTTCTGATGAAGAACGTAATGACATCGCTTCCAAAATATCACAATATTCTGGTTTATCCATGCAATCCGTTTTACAAAATAATTTAGATATCCCTACCCAATTCTTTTGGAAAGATCTATTAAGACATGAAGGAAAAACTATTGGTCGTTTAGACTCTAGGTATCTAGGTATAGACAGAAAAGACATTGGAACTCGTCCTGATTATAGTGCAGAACTCACATCATGGTTACATTCCTTTACTCCTGCCATCAATCATTATATACAAAAAGAATTGAAATTTAAAACAGACCTGAAGTACAATATGTTTGGTCCAGTTAGACCTTGGAATAATGACAATGATAATACTCGTGAAGACCTTCGTAGAGCTATGGCTGAGAACCCATATTTAAAAGTATTATTTCAATCAGGTTATTATGATGGAGCTACTACATATTTTAATGCAAAATATACCATGTGGCAAGTGGATCCTAGTGGTAAAATGAAAGATCGATTCTATTTCAAAGGCTATAGAAGTGGGCATATGATGTATTTAAGAAATGCTGATTTGATTAAAGCTAATGAAGACATTAGACTTTTTATAAAGAATACTACGACAAACGGAAAACCAGCAAAATATTAAACATCGCAACTTCTTACAGCGTCCGTTAATGAATTTAATCCGTTATTGACCCTATCCTTGGGTATGAATTCTTGAGCAACAATTCCCTTAAATCCAGTTTTTAATATTGCTTCCATTATAGCTGGATAATACAACTCTTGGGATGAATCAATTTCATGACGCCCAGGAACCCCAGCAGTGTGATAATGACCATAAAATTTATAATTTTTTTGTATGGTATGAATTAAATCACCTTCCATGATTTGCATATGATAAATATCATATAATAATTTAAAATTTTCTGATGACAATTCCTCACATAAGGAAACTCCCCATTCAGAATTATCACACATGTAATCAGAATGATCAACTTTAGAATTTAAAAGCTCCATATGTAAAACAACACCATGTTTTTCTGCTAGTGGAATGATTTGATTTAGACCTTCAATACAGTTTTTCAGACCTTTTTTATCACCTATTCCTCTTCTACTCCCACTAAAGCAAATTAAATTAGTCCAGCCAGCATTGGCTACTAATTTAATATGTCGTGAATAATTAGAAATCAGTTCATCATGATACTTCTTATCACACCATCCATTTGTGAGACTTCTTGTTGATTTTCCTTCTAAATCCCCATAACACATAGTTGAAGTTAGATTGTACTTTTTCAAAACATCCCAACCCTCTGAGCCAATTAAGTCAATACCAACTAATCCTATTTTTTTTGCTTCTTGAGCTAAAGCATCTAATGACATATCGCCATAACACCATTGACATACTGAGTGGTTTATGTTGCCTTTTAATGGGGAATTCGATGAGGATAATTCATTTTCTATCATTGGAAAGGCTATGGAAGTGGAACCGATGGCCATTGTCTTAATTGCATTTCTACGATTAATTTTTAATCTATTTTTCATGATTACTGTTGTTTTGATTTAACTTAATAAATTATAAAAAACATCAAGTGTCTGAATTTAATGATACTTCCCAATTCCAAGCACTCTGCAAAGCTTCTTCCAGAGTGTGCTTAGCTACCCAACCAATTTTTTTATTTATTTTTTTTGGATCAGCATAAGCAGCAACCGTATCTCCAGGACGAGGCTCGCTCAATTCATAAGGTACTTTTTCACCTGTAGCTTTCTCAAAAGCTTTTATTAATTCTAGGACACTCACTCCATTTCCTGTGCCAACATTATAAACCTCACAAGGATTTGAATTTTTAGCTTCAATTAAATAACTTAAACTGTCTATGTGTGCTTGAGCTAAATCCATAATATGAATATAGTCTCGAATACAGGTACCGTCGGAAGTATTATAGTTAGAACCAAAAACTTTTAAATGCGGTAGTTTTCCAGCAACTACTTGAGTTAAAAATGGAATAATATTCTGAGGAATACCTTGAGGGGATTCACCTATTTTAGAGGATTCATGAGCACCTATTGGATTAAAGTAACGGAGTAAAATAGCATTAAAGTCCTTAAACGCAGCACAACAATCCTCAACTATCGACTCTCCTATCTTCTTGGTATTACCATATGGTGAGTTAGCTTTTTTCAAAGGAGCTTCTTCAGTAATTGGTAATTCATCAGCTTCTCCATAAACAGTACAGGATGAACTGAAAATAAATGGAATCGACTTATCTACAGTATTTTTAAGGATTTCAATTAGACCACTAATATTATTTTCATAATATTTGAGAGGATCATTCACACTCTCACAAACTGCCTTAAAAGCTGCAAAATGAATCACTCCACTAATATCAGAATGCTTATTAAATAACTCTTTTAATTTTTTTGTATCACAAACATCAATATCTTCAAAATATGGTTTTTTATTTGTAATTGAGGTAATACCATCGAGAACAGATAAAGATGTATTTACAAGATTATCTATACAAACAACCTCGTATCCATTTTGAATTAAAAGGACTGTGACATGAGAACCTATATATCCTAATCCACCTGTTATAAGTATTTTCAAATTCTATATTTTAAGAAAGTTCCCAACCTTTACGATATTCTCTACCAACAAATTGATTTGCTTCTTCCAAATTATTTATTTTCATTTTTTCGCCATCCCACAAAAGTTTTTTACGGCCAATAAACTCTTTTTTACCTCTTGAATTCTCTTTTTGTAACATATAACTTCTAATGGCTATATTACCCATTAATACAGTCTCTGTTAAAGGGCCCGAATAATCAAAAGAAGAAGTTAATGATTTATGCTCTATACTATTAAATCCGGCCTTGCAAGCATCAATCCACTTTCGCTGATGTCCATTTTCGGACTCGGTTATTTTAACTTTTTCCCCTTCAATCACGGGTTCTCCTTTTAGATATAACCTGGGATTATTACCATATGCATCGCATGTAATTAATCCCTTTTCACCTATCATAAAGACTCCGTTAGATTCGATACTAACATCTGCAGGTAATAAATCAGGATGAAATGGCTTAATTCCACCATCTGACCATGTCATTTGGATAGAACTATTGTTTTTTTTAGTTGCATCAAAATGAATAGAAACTGAGGAAGAAGGCGGACATCCTTTGGGATAAAATTCTGGTGACCACATTTTTTCATAAATCGATCCAACGCTGCATTCAACATCTGTAGGGTAATTTAAGCTTAGTGCTTTAAATGGAATATCAATTAAGTGACATCCCATATCACCTAATGCACCAGTTCCAAAGTCCCACCATCCTCTCCAGCTAAAAGGATGCATTTGAGGGATATATTGAGTTTCTGAAGCGGGGCCTAACCATTGGTCCCAATTAAGATTATCTGGCTTTAGAGAGTTATCTGGTTTTGGCATGGCAACGCCTTGAGGCCATATAGGCCTATTTGTCCAAACTTCAACTTTATAAATTGCACCAATCAAACCTTCATTTACCCATTTTTGTATTTGTAATTGATCTGAATTAGAGGCCCCTTGGTTACCCATTTGGGTAACCAGTTTCTTCTTACGAGCCATTTCAGTTAACAAACGTGCTTCATAAATATTATGTGTCAAGGGCTTTTGGACGTAAATATGGATTCCACGTTCCATTGCGTAAGATGCAGCAGAGGCATGAGTATGATCAGGAGTAGAAATAGTAACCGCATCAATATCTTTTTCTTTATCCAACATGGATTTGAAATTATCATAAAATTTAGCATCCGAAAATCTGTTCCTGGTTTTTCCAATTCCGTTTCCATTTGAATTGTCAACATCGCATAGAGCAATCACTCGCTCTCTCCCTTTTACTGATGCATTTCGAATATCACTAGATCCCTTACCTCCTGTTCCAATGGCTGCAATAGCTAATTGATCACTGGGAGGTGTGTATCCAACGCCCCCAAGAACGTGCCTTGGAACAATAAATAATGAAGAAGCGGCTAAACTCTTTTTAATAAAGCTTCTTCTTCTAATAAAAGATTTTTTTTTTGAAAACATTTAATTTCGTTTGACTTTAAATTTACAAAAAAAAAAAAAAAATTTGGGTTTTTTAAGGATTTAAAAACACTCCACTCCATCCATCAGAGGAAATATATTTAATACGTAGATGATTATTTCGTTTCAGTTGAAGATAATCAATTGCTGTAGCTTGAAGTTCTAATTCAGTAAAATAGTTTAACTTTTTTTCATAATCAATTGCATCTGGTGATGTTATAATGTCTCCAGGTGCAAGTTTAGATGAATAATCTTTTTTACTGAAATGAGGAATACTTTTAAAAGTATTCTCATTCTTAATAATTGATATACAATTAACGCTAACAACTACTTGAACAGAACGTTTTGCGTCATAAAACAAAAGCTGAGCCCTACAATCTGAATTAAGTTCAGTAATTTTTTGAGATCGATAATCTGAATAAATTGTAAAGATAAAATTCTCCTTGTTAAAATTACGAAGTACTACAGTTCTAGAGTTTGGACTTCCATTAAGAGCTGTAGTTGAAAGGGTGAAAAAACGAAATGCATTTTTTTTATCTTTTTTAACATTAATCCACCGTTCTATACAATCTTCTAATAATATGGATTTCATTTTGTTTTAATTTGATTTTTTTTTAACCAAGCTTGAGTTCTGAGAATAGAATTATTTTGAATATCTGCCCAGAAAAGATTTACATCTGCAAAATGATAATTTTTGATAAAGGATAAACTAAAACGTTTTGGTATTTTAGGAAGTGTTGACCATATCATACCATCGATTCTTTGCACAGAAAGACTTTTTGGGTAAATTTTAAGATCAGACGCCAGGACCCCTAAATGATTTTCAGAATCACCATATTCTGCTTCGGTCCAGCTTATAGGGTTTGTAGCTACTCCTCCTTTGTACCATTTTTCGTATCGTTTTGGTAGTTTATTTATTTTATAAGTATTCCAACTAACAAACCCCCCTGTAGCATCAGGTTTTTTTAAAGATTTAATAGATTTAAATTCATCTGACTTAACTTTAACACCAATTAAATATGCAGCAATTAATTTTTCCTGCAAATCTTTACCATCAAAAAATTCATGAATTAAACGTTTTGCATGAATTGAACCTTGACTATGAGCTGCAATAATGATAGGTTTACCATAATTATAGTTTTTTAGAAAATATAAAAAAGCGTTTTTCACATCTTGGTAAGCCAAAACTCCTGCTCCTTTTCCTTGATTAAGATATTCATCTATAAAAATTCTATAATGGGCTTGACGATAAAAAGGAACGTAAAGATTTCCAGCTTTTGCCCAAGCTGAAGCTTGATTTTTAACAGCTTTTTCAATAACTTCTTTTCTTATTTCGTTTAAAGTAATATCTGAATTCCATGCTGCATTTTTTTTATCTGTAAATAAAGTAGGGTATATATAAAAAACGTCAGCTTCTTTCTTACTTGGTTCTCCTACAATCTCTTTCAAAGCATTAGGCCATTTATTGGGGAGTACAGCCCAAGATTTGTTTTCGCTATAATTAGGAGAAGGTGGAACTTTATTTTTACTATAATCTGCTGAATTATACACAGGCTTGCAAGCAACAAATAGTAAAATTGTAAAGTGGCACACAAGAATTTTCAAATATTTAATTTTTTTGATAAAGATAATTTTTTGAATCAAAATTAATTCTTTTATGCAATGATTTACAAAAGAATGACAAAGGTTTGAAAAGTTATGAAAAAGAATAATTAACTTGTGCAATAATATTTTTAATGATAAAATAGCTTAAAATAAATGAAAAAAATAATTCTTTTATTTCCATTATTCTTTTTAGGATGTCTCATTATTATGTGTGATGACACAAAAAAAGTAAATACAGAAACGTCTATTGAAATAATGGTTGAGAAAACTGACTCTTTAACAAAGACTGAAGTGAAAACTATAAAAAAAGTTAATGGAGAAGTTTCTGAAGAAATTCTATTACTCGAAGGTACACATGAAGAAGTAATGAAAAAAGTTGACCTCATTATCACAGAAGATAAGACAGTTAATGTCATTATAAATAAAGTTCCTAAAATAATAAAGCGAATTCAATTTAATCTTAAACCCAAAAGCGGAAGCGGAACTTCAGGCTTGATAATATTTACTGAAGAAAATGGATATGTGAATTTAAAAGCCAATATTAAAGGCTTAATCCCAGGAGTTCATGCAATCCATATCCACGAAAAAGCAGACTGTTCTTCTGATGACGGAAAATCCTCAGGAGGTCATTGGAATCCTACTTTTGAAAATCACGGCTCTTGGGGATCTGAAAATGGATATCATAGAGGTGATATAGGTAATTTTAATACGAATAATAACGGTGAAGGCTCTGTGTCTTTTTCGACCGACTTGTGGTGCTTAGACTGTAAAGATCCTATAAAAAATATTGTTGGTAAGGCAATAATTATTCACCAAGGTGAAGATGATTTGATTTCGCAGCCTTCAGGAGCTGCAGGAAAAAGAATTAGTTGTGCTGGAATTATTAAATGAAATTAGTATTCCCATTGACGTTTGATGTCTAATTTTTTCTGAACTTCTAGTTCATCAGAAGGGATTACTTTCAAGAAAGATGGGTGTTGTTCTATTGAATATTGAATTTTTTCTAAAATACTGTCTATACTTTCATTCTCGTAATCAAAATTTAAAGGCTCTTTAATAATCATAGATTGTAAAATTCCACGCTTTTTGATCATTAGTCCTTTTTTATCAAAAGATCTTCTAAAGCCGTCAATCACTATTGGAATAACAACAGGCTTATATTTTTTTATAATATGTGCTGTTCCTTTTCTAACTGGCTTAAATGGCTTTGTTGTTCCTTGTGGAAAAGTAATAACCCAGCCATCATTTAGCGATATTCCAATTTTTGATATATCACTCATTTTAACTTGTCGGTTAATTTTTTCACCCTTAGATCGCCAAGTTCTTTCAATTGACACAGAGCCTGCGTAGGCCATTATTCTGGGTAATAATCCAGATTTCATAGTTTCTTTGGCAGCAATAAAATAGATATTAAGTTTTGGGTTCCAAAGGTAACCTACGTTTTTAATTGAATTTAATCTGCCACTTAAGCTTGCATTAAAGACGTGAAACATAGCCACAACATCAGCAAAATAAGTTTGATGATTGGAAATAAATAACACATTTTTATCAGGAAGATTTTTTATTATTTCAGAGCCTTCAATATAGAGTTCATTGAAGCCACGATATCTTCTATGGGTCATAAAACCCAAAAAACGAATCAAAAACTTTTTAAGGATTAGATAATGACCTAAAGGGTTTTTTTTAAACATCTAATAATTATAATTAATCGGCGTAAATGTAAAGATTATTTAGAGTGTACTCCCTAAAATCATTTTAAATTCGGAAAGAATCATAGCTGTTGCGCCCCAAATAATTTGGTCTTTATAGTAATAACAGGGAACACTAAGTCCTTTAAACTCACCATCATTTAATACACTTTGTTTAACCTTTAACCTAATAAGTTCATTTAGTGAAATTTCGATTTGAAAATCAACTTCTCTAGGGTCAGGATTAAAAAGTGGAGAATTTGAATCTAAAATCACAAAAGGAGTTACTAAAAAATTACTAGTAGGAATATAAACTGGACTTAAAGAGGATAAAGCTTTTGTGTGTTTTAGAAAAATACCCAACTCCTCATTACATTCTCTTAGGGCTGTTCCAAATAAAGATTTGTCTAATTTTTTTGGCTTTCCACCAGGAAGACATATTTGACCTGAATGGTGACCTTCATAAGAAGTTCTCTTAATTAAGGATAAATACATGATTTTTTTCTTAGGATAACAATAGATTAATACTGCTGAACTTTTTGCATCAGTGAACTCATAAAGGTTTTTATCTAAAATTTCTGAGCGATGAGATGGAACTGTTTCAATATGGGCTATTCTTCCCGGTAATGTTAAATCCTTTACTTTTGAAAAGGATTTAACTAAAGTTTCATATTTCATGATTAATACAAAATTAGGCATATTTATATTAACTAGTTTAACTAGCTTAAGTCAATGTAAAACACATAATAAAGAAATACAAACAGAGAAAAAAAAAAATAAGTCTCAAGTAATCAGTAAAAAACAAGGATCGAAATTAGAGAAACAGAATAAACAAGGAAAAAATATTATTGTTTTAAATGATGATAATGCAATACCTTTTTTTTATAAATATGAAAAAGAAAATCCTGAAAATAAAATTAGAATATCTACCAGATTTGGAGATATTGACATTAAATTATATAAAAATACTCCTTATCACAGAGCTAATTTTATCTACTTAACAAAAAATAAATATTTTAATGGGACTACTTTTCATAGAGTAGTCCCTGATTTTGTTATTCAGGGAGGCAACTCTGATCGAAATGAAACAGCAAAAAAAAGAAGACTTATAGGTAAATATTTGCTTCCTCCAGATACTAGAAAAGGTTTCAAACACCATAGAGGTGTTATCTCAATGCCTAGTAGTGAAATTGAAAATCCACATAAATTAGCTTCTCCTTTTGAGTTTTTTATTGTTCAGCAAAGTCCTGGTGCTTATCATCTAGACGGGTCTTATACTGTTTTTGGTAAAGTAATAAATGGAATGAATGTTGTAGACAAAATAAATAAACAAAAAATTGATAATAGAGATATGCCATTGACCAATATTCATATTGAGATCTCCATAATTGAATAAATTTATCTTTTAAAACTGAACTCAAAAGATCTTAAAAATTCTCTTATCTGACTTGCTATAAGTATTTCTTATTATATTTGAATATATAATAGATAAAAATGACTTTAACTCAATTACAATATACATTAGCCGTTGCAAAAGAGGGTAATTTTACACTAGCTGCAGAAAAATGTTTTGTAACACAACCCACATTGAGTATGCAGGTTCAAAAGCTTGAAAAAGAACTTGGGGTTAAGCTTTTCAACCGAAACACAAAACCCATAACCCTAACTGCAATTGGAGAAAAAATTTTATTACAGGCTAAAATAATAGTTCAAGAATCAGATAGAATGAAAGATATTATTTCTGTTGAAAAAGGAGTTATAAGTGGAGATTTTCGTTTAGGAATTATTCCAACTGTTATGCCTACTCTATTACCCTTATTCTTGAATACATTTATTAAAAAATTTCCTAAAGTAAATTTAAAAATAGAAGAACTTAATACTGCATCCATAGGCGAAAAACTTCTTAGCAACAAGCTAGATGCTGGAATAGCAGCAACACCACTTGAAAATGAAAAAATAATTGAAAAACCACTATACTATGAACCATTCGTAGGTTACGTTCCTAAATCATACCCCTTATCAAAACTTAAAAAAATAGAAATTGAAGACCTTGAAAACATGGATGTATTAGTTTTAGAAGATGGACATTGTTTTAGAAAACACATTCTCAATCTTTGTCAAGCCAATGAGACTTCAAAGTCTTTCGATTTAAAAAGTGGGAGTTTTGAAACACTAGTGCGTTTAGCTAACGAAGGAATGGGTATGACTCTACTCCCCTATCTTCATACACTTAACCTAACAGATGTAAACAAAAAAAACTTAAAATACTTTAATAATCCAGAACCTGCTCGTGAAATAAGTGTTATTTATTCTAAAAATCAACTTAAACTACCAGTAATTGACGCACTATCAGAAACTATTGAGGGTTTAGTGCGTGGGGCTATTAAATTTGAAAATGTTCAAATAATTTCTCCAAAATAGTTTGTTAAAACAGGCCTTAGATGAGTGTTTTTTTTTACAAAAAACTTAACCCAATTATCTAGTTTAATAAAATCTTCTTTACTTAAATCAACATTTGCTTTATTTAATTCTTTTTTAAAAAGAAGAGGTTCAAAACTTACTTTCTTAAGAATCAATCGATAATAATTTAATTTTTTAGACATAAGAAGTAGTTTTTTATAAATCTAATTTAACATCTTTTAGAGTTCGCAAGTGTTGTAGAAAAGTTAAATTATTATAAGTACATGTAATAGTCCTATCTTTTATAAATATAATTGCAATGCAAAGTCATTGTTTTATGAAAACAGAAAACAAATCTGCACAGATTCTTAAAGAGATTATGGATTTATGTGTTCTTCCCTTTATTTCAAAAGGAGATATTCTAGCTTTTAAGAGTGCTGATACCTACTCTTTTTCGATTACTAGTAATTATAATTCACGCTTTAGACCCTAAGAAATTTTATGGTATAACAATGATGTCCATAATTATCAAAAAAAGGGAAACCTTAAAAGATTTGATACACAATCAGGTGCTCCTTGAACTTAAAAAAAAAAATAGAGGTGTAAAAAATAATCTCTTAGAATCGTTTAAAGGAACTGATCAACTTTTATATACGCGTCAATCACTGCTTGATCACCTAACTTGTTAGAGCTACTTTTGCCATGTTTTATACCTAAAGTCCGATCAAAAATCCCCCTAAAGTGAACGTATTTAAAAACATAGGTATAATTGATTTCTCTTGAAGTGGGTTCATTTCTTCCTGGATTATCTCCGATTTGAAAATATCCAATCTAGTCCCAACACTGTTTTATATTTGGGATTAAATTTACTTCTTGAATTTATTGATGATGGATATCAAATATAATTTTACAAGGTGGTGAATTTGATACATCAACATGAGATAACTAAAAACTCACCCAATTTGAATGCTGATTATCAGGCTATAAGATTTTAAAAAAAAATAATTATAATAAACAACAAAAAGAGGTTTGTAATAATTTTATTAAATGCTATATTTGCGCACACTTTTTCGGGGTGTAGCGTAGCCCGGTCATCGCGCCTGCTTTGGGAGCAGGAGGTCGCAGGTTCGAATCCTGCCACCCCGACAACTTTAGTTTAACCTTTATACGGGATGTGGCGCAGCTAGGTAGCGCACACGCATGGGGTGCGTGGGGTCGCAGGTTCAAATCCTGTCATCCCGACTTTATATTTTTCATTAGTTACAATATCATCCCCTTTTTTCTTATTAATTTATATTTAGTTTGATGAAGTACTTTCGTACATTTGATATTAAACACAATATTTAATATGAAACCTCTTTACGTGTTTATTTTTACGTGTTTATTGTTTGTACATACCAGCTGTGCTCAAGAGAACACACCAGTAATTGAAACTCCAACTCAAGTAAATTATACAACTGAATTGATAGTTGATGGTATTGAGATTCCATGGGGCATGGCTTTTATTAGTGCAAATGAAATACTTGTCACAGAAAAATCAGGTATTCTATATAGAGTGATTGATGGGCAAAAAGCTGAAATAACTGGAGTTCCAAAGATATATAATCGTGGACAGGGTGGGCTTTTAGATATTGCATTACATCCCGAATTTATACATAATAATATCATTTACTTCACTGCAGCATCTAGTATGGGTGATGATCTTGGAGGAAATACAGCTCTTTATTCTGCAATTCTCGTAAATAATAGTCTTAAAAATATTAAAGTTATTTATAAAGCTACTCCTAACACTAAGAAAGGACAACATTTTGGCTCTAGAATAGTAATTGATATTGAGGGTCATATTTACTTCTCAGTAGGTGATCGAGGAAATCGTGATGAAAACCCACAAAATATTGATCGTGATGGTGGCAAAATTTATCGCCTAAATCTTGATGGCTCAATTCCATTAAACAATCCTTTCATCAAATCAGAAAATGCTATAAAAGCCGTCTATTCATACGGTCATCGTAATCCTCAAGGTATGATTATTCACCCTAAAACAAATAAAATTTGGGTAAATGAACACGGACCCAAGGGAGGTGATGAAATCAATATCATAAAAGAAGGGAAAAATTACGGTTGGCCTAAAATTACATATGGGATAAACTATAGCGGAACATCAATTACTGATATCACAAAAAAAGAAGGAATGGAGCAACCTTTTTATTATTGGGTTCCATCAATAGCTCCCAGCGGGATGGCTTTTTTAACTTCAAACATTTATGAAGGATGGAAAGGAAATCTTTTTGTTGGTTCTCTAAAATTTGAATACTTAGAACGTTTGGTAATAAGGAATAATAAAATAGTCAAAAGAGAAAAAGTATTAGATAAAATTGGTAGAGTGCGCAATATTAAACAAGGACCTGATGGATTTTTATACATAAGTGTTGAAGGAAAAGGTATTTTGAAAATTATTCCAATAAAATGAAATTTTTTTTAAGTATTTATCTTTTCAGTTTTTGGTGCTTTACTGGACTTTTATTTCAAAAAAAAACAAAATCAGAAAGCATTAAATCAGGATTAGAAATTTATCAAGATTTTTGTATACAATGTCATTTGACATCTGGAAAAGGGGTTTCAGGTGTTTTTCCACCTCTCAAAAATTCAGATTATTTATTTAATAAAATAGATTTAAGTATCGCTGGAATTAAATATGGCCTAAAGGGTCAAATAACTGTAAATAATAAAAACTACAATCGAGTGATGTCTAGTCAAGGATTAGATAACGAAGAAATCGCTGACGTTATGAATTACATATTAAATCAATGGGGAAATAATTATGATAAATTAATTACACCTGAACAAGTAGCTAAAATAACTAAAACGAGTCTTGACCAATGAATATGCACTTTCTATTGACTAAGGTAAGAAAGATTAAAAAAAGTTATTTAATTTATAGTGGAATTATTCTGATTTTTTTTGTTTGGATGCTTTTTATTGACACTCATTCATGGACACTTCACTCAGAGTTAGGGAACGAAATTATTCAACTAAAACACAAAAAAGAAGCACTTAAAAAAGTGATTATTTCTGACAAAAAAACCATCGAACTACTAAAAAACAAGGATAGCTTAGAAAGATTTGCTCGAGAACAGTATGGTCATAAGAAGGATAAAGAAACAATATTTATTATTGAAGCAATGGATTCAACAATAATAAAATAATCGTATTTTTATGCGTTTATAAATTAACATAATGGGCAAAATAATTGCTATAGCAAATCAAAAAGGAGGAGTTGGCAAAACTACTACAGCAGTTAATCTAGCGGCAGCGCTAGGTGTGCTTGAAAAAAAAACTCTACTTATTGATGCTGACCCTCAGGCTAATGCAACCTCAGGGCTTGGCATTGACGACAGTCAAACTAAATATGGAACATATCAGTTATTAGGCCATAGCATTAATGTAAAAGAATCTATATTACAAACCAAAAGCCCAAATCTTCAATTGATTCCCTCTCACATTGATTTAGTTGCGGCCGAAATTGAATTAGTTGATCAAATAGATAGAGAGTATATGCTAAAAAAAGCACTTAAACCTATACATAATGAATATGATTACATATTAATTGATTGTGCTCCATCTTTAGGATTGATTACATTAAATGCTCTTGTTGCTGCTGATTCTGTAGTTATTCCTATTCAATGTGAATACTTTGCTTTGGAGGGACTGGGGAAGCTACTAAATACAATTAAAAGTGTTCAGAAAATACATAATAAGGATTTGGACATCGAAGGTCTCCTTTTAACAATGTATGATACTAGATTAAGACTATCTAATCAAGTTGTAGAAGAAGTTAAAAAACATTTTAATAAAATGGTTTTTAAAACAATTATTCAAAGAAATGTTAGACTTAGCGAAGCCCCAAGTTTTGGAGAAGACATAATTACTTATGACGCTTCAAGTAAAGGAGCTAAAAGCTATTTATCTTTAGGAAGTGAAATCATAAAAAGGAATCCTTAATCAAAATGACTAAATCAAATCAAAAACAAGTACTTGGAAGAGGTCTCTCAGCTTTACTAAATGATCCTAAAAATGAAATAGAATCAATAACTAATATGAATTCCAATTTAGTAATTGGAAAAATAGTTGATTTACCTTTGGATAAAATAGATACTAATCCCTTCCAGCCTAGAACGCATTTCAATGAAGAATCTTTAAATGAATTAAGTATTTCAATAAGAGAGTTGGGTGTCATACAGCCTGTTACTGTTCGGAAGCTGGAAAAAGATAACTTTCAATTAGTTTCTGGAGAACGAAGGCTGAGAGCATCTAAAATTGCTGGACTGAAAAGTATTCCTGCGTATATACGTATAGCAAATGACCAAGAGTTATTAGAAATGGCTTTAGTAGAAAATATTCAACGAGAAGATTTAGATCCTATAGAAATTGGCCTTACCTATCAGCGTTTAATTCAAGAAATTAATATTACACAAAACCAACTTAGTATTAGAGTTGGAAAAAAACGCTCTACTATCACTAATTATATGCGTCTATTAAAATTAGACCCCATAATACAGACAGGCATTAGAGATGGTTTTATTAGTATGGGACATGGACGTGCTTTAATTAGTTTAGATCAAACTGAAACTCAATTAAAGATCTATAAACAAATTGTTAAAAAAGGTTTATCCGTTCGATCAACAGAGAATTTAGTCCGTGATATAAAAAACCCAAAATCAGAAAAACCTATAGGTTATATGCCTACTTTTGTTTCTCAAGCTGTTGAAGAATTGAAAACTCTTTTCAAAACTTCAGTTTCAGCTACTTCAAATACCGAAGGAAAAGGAATTTTGAAAATCAACTTTGAATCGCAAGAACAATTACAACATATTTTAAACAAAGTTAAAGGTGAGGCTTAAAATTTTTTATTATTTAATAATTTTTTTTTTTTCAATTCCATTAGTTGCACAAGAAAAAGAAAACATAAATATTGAAGGAATAAATTCAATTACAATCCCTGATACATTAAATTACGTAAAAAATTATTCTCCTAGAATTAAACGTCTTATTGATGACCCTCTTACCCCCTCTAAATCAGCATTTTTTTCTGCTATAATACCTGGATTAGGACAAGCTTTCATTGGCAAAGGCTGGAAAATTCCAATCATATATGGTTTAATAGGTACTGCAGTATATTCTTATGATTTACAAAACAAAGAAATGAATTCTTACCGAACAGCATATAAAAGAAGAAAAAATGGTTTTTTTGATGATGAATATTTAGAAACAGACATTCCAATAACAACGGAGCAGCTCTTATTAGGTATGGAGTTTCATAAAAACTACAGAGATATGGCAATAATATTGGGAGCAGTTGCATATATACTGAACATTCTAGATGCAAATGTTAGTGCACATTTACTACAATTTAATGTAAGTGATGATTTAAGCCTGACGCCAAACTTCATATTTAATGAAGAACAAACTGGTATTCGAATTGCATTAAAATTTAAATAATAGAAAAATGAATATTGCTTTACTTGGTATGGGTCGAATGGGGGAAAGTATATCTAAATTAGCCAAAGTCAGAAATCATAAGATAGTTTTTACCTTAGATAAAAACAAGTCTGAGGGAAATCTTAAAGAAGCTAATATTGCCTTAAACTTCAGTGTTCCAGATGCAGCAGTATCTAATATCAAAATGGCATTAGAGGAGGGAATTCCAGTAGTTAGTGGTACTACAGGATGGCTTGACAAATACAATGAAATAACTGATTTATGTTTAAAAAGAAATACAGCTTTTTTATATGCTTCTAATTTTAGCATAGGAGTTAATCTTTTTTTTAAAATCAATAAAATGGTTGCTAAAATCATGCAAAAACAAAAAGATAACTATAAAGTCTCTATCAAAGAAACTCATCATATTCATAAATTAGACTCTCCAAGTGGAACCGCACTTTCTCTAGCCGAAAGCATTTTAGAAAAGGGTTATTATAAGGCATGGGAGCTCAACGGGAAAAGTGATGAAAAACTTAATATTGATGTGTTTAGAGAAGGAGAGATAACTGGAATTCACTCAGTAAATTATTCTTCTAAATTTGACGAAATAAGCATTAAACATGAGTCAACTAATAGGCATGCATTCGCTCTAGGAGCTATTATCGCTGCAGAGTGGATTTACAAAAAAAAGGGCGTTTTTACAATGGGAGATGTATTAAATATTTCATAAAAATATTCACTCTTTAAGTGATACTCTTATCTTTAAGAAAAATAAAAAATGACAATTACTCAGTGGATTCTTTTTATAATTACTATTCAGTTTATCCATTTTTTAGGAACTTGGAGGCTGTATAGGGCTTCTGGTTTCGAGATATGGCAAGCTATAGTGCCTTTTTATAATGCTGTTATATTGATGAAAATCATTAAAAGACCAACTTGGTGGGTTATTCTTCTTTTTGTTCCTACGGTTAATTTAATTCTTTTTGGAATAATTTGGGTCGAAACTATAAGAAGTTTTGGAAGAAATACTACGAAAGATACACTCCTAACTTTACTAACATTTGGTCTTTATATTTATGCTGTAAACTACAGTAAAGACCCTAAATATATATCAGACCGAAATTTACGCCCTGAAACAGGTTTTGGAGAAACAGTTAGTTCAATATTATTTGCTGTAGTTGCTGCTACAATAGTTCATAATTATTTTATTCAACCATATATTATACCAACAGGTTCTCTAGAAAAATCATTATTGATTGGAGATTTCCTTTTTGTAAGTAAATTTCATTATGGAGCCAGGATACCCATGACTACAGTTTCACTTCCTATGGTTCATGATACCATTCCTTTTATAAAAATACGTTCTTATTTGAAAAAGCCTCAATTACCTTATTTTAGATTGCCTGCACTTCAAAAGATAAAAAGAAATGATATTGTCGTTTTCAGCTGGCCAGCTGATACAGTTCGTCAATTTTTTGTTAGAGAAAAACGAGTCGATAAACCAATAGATAAAAAATCTAATTATGTAAAACGTTGCCTTGGAATTCCCGGAGATACCCTTGAAATCATAAACGGTTTTGTTTATACAAACGGAATAAAAAATATACTTCCAGATAGAGCAAGAGTTCAATACACCCATAATGCATTCTCTCGAAAAGGAGTATCCTCAAGAAAACTTTTGGAAGCAGGATTTGAAGATTTTTATCGAAAATATAAAATTGAAAATATTACAGAAAGTAGTTATCAACAATTAATACCTTTCATCTTAGGTCGAACCGGAGAGTCTATTAATGACTTTGGGGTAATTACTAAGTCCAAGGGACTACCAACTAATTTAATTCATAAATTAGGACTTCGTGTAACTGAAGTCTTGGAAACTAATAAAGAACTTACACTTACTTTAAAAGAGGCTGAATCTGTTCGGAAACTAATAGGTATAGACAGTGTAAAACAAAGAATAGCTTCTAAAAAACTTTCTAATGAAACATTTTTTCCAAACAAAATCCCCTTTAATTGGAACGAAGATAATTTTGGACCAATTTTAATTCCTAAAAAAGGAATTAAAATTGCTTTAAATAGAAGTAATCTTCCATTGTACAAAAAAATTATTGAAGAATATGAAATGAATGACCTGAAACTCAGTCCTAATTCAATTAATATTAATGGGAAAAAAGTTGTTGAATATACCTTTAAAAAAAATTATTATTGGATGATGGGTGATAATCGACATCGTTCTGAAGATAGTCGATTTTGGGGGTTTGTTCCTGATGACCACATTGTAGGAAAACCTGTTTTTATTTGGTTTAGCATTAAAGGAATTAATGATGGAATCAAGAATTGGAGTATACGTTGGAATAGAGTTTTTACTACTGTTAGCGGTCCTGGTGAAAGACGCTCATACCTTGGTTACTTTATTGGATTAATTATTATTTTTCAATGTGTAACGTTTCTACGAAAACGAAAGTCTAAATCCAAAAAATGATCTCCGTTGTATGCCCAACGTATTTACCTAATGTAGTATATTTTGCATGGATGTGTTCGCAAAAGAAAGTTTCATTTATTTCTAACTCTCACTTCCAGAAACAAACCTTTAGAAGTCGAACAAGTATATATGGATCAAACGGTAAATTAAATCTTACAATTCCTATTGTTCACAAAAAAGAGAAAGACTATCTTTTAGAAAATAGAGTAGAAATAGCATATAATGAAGCTTGGCAAAAACAACATTGGAATTCAATATGCTCTTGCTATGGTTCCTCACCATACTTTGAATATTACGAAAAAGATTATTCTTCTTTTTATCATGAAAGAATAACACATTTGTTTTCACTAAACCTCAAAATAATCAAAAAGACAATGCAACTTTTAGAAATTCCTTTTAATTTTAATATAGTTGAATGGAATGATCAAAAGATGGAACGAATGGATGATTTAATTAATTCAAAAAAAATTCCTCAAATTAATCAAACTAGATATAATCAAGTATTTGAAAATAAAATGGGTTTTATCCCTAATTTAAATATTTTAGATGTTATTTTCAATTTAGGCCCAAATGCTTCTGAATACATAAAAAAAGCTAATTACAAGTCTAGTTGAGGTAACTGAAGTACTACCGAAATAGGTTTGTGGTCAGAAAGTATTACTTTATGTGTTTGATAGTCCAATACCTCAATTTTTGGATCTATTAAAATAAAATCAATACGAAGTGGTAGATAAGAAAATCGATAAGTTGAGCCGAAGCCTTCTCCTTTTTTAACAAAAGCGTCTTGTCTGTCATTTATTAAGTTCCTGTAACTTTTTGAAAAAACATTATTATTAAGATCAATACAAACGATATGAGGGTGATCGCTTTCTTTAGCTAAGACATTAAACTGATTAATTTGAGTTTCTTGAATTTTAAAAACATTTTCAATTTTTGATCGTATTTTTTGGGAATAATTTGTTGTTAGTATAGTATCCTCAGTATCTAAATGTAAAGATTCAAAATGTATATTATAAATTCTAATTGTATCTCTAAACTTAATCAAATCAGCGTACATACCACCATTTGATGACCCTTTGAAAAAAATTGGATTTCCGTTTTTAAGAGGATACTTTGAAATTATACATGAACCAATTTTTCCATTAGCTGAATAGGGTTTAAAAATTTGGTATGGATAATTTTTAAATAAAGGGGCTTTTTCTAAATAAAATTCCTGAAAACAGACAACATCAGGATTTTTTATATCTACGAACGAAGCTATAGAAGAAGGTATGTTTTGGTTATTTAACCACTTAAAACGATTAAATGATCTTACATTATAACTCATCACATATAGTCCTTTAGGTGTGTTTATAATATTGTCTTTGAATTGATATAACTTACCCCACTCATTAAAACTAATAGCAAGAGTAAATATGAAAAGTAATAATGGCCATTTAGGACGAATTAACCAAAAAATAAAAAATAAAAAATTTATTATAAAAACTACTGGAACTAGTAAATGTAATAAAGAATAATTTAATGGAAAATGAATACTTCCCATTATCAAAAGCTGTATTATCAAAAAAAAAATATTAATAAGTACTCCTGTTTTGAATAAAAATTTATTCTTTTTCATTAAAAAAGTATTTACTTTTTTCCTGCTTTAAAAAGGAATTCCTTTTCTTCTTTAGATAAACTATCGTAACCAGAATCACTTATTTTATCTAAAATTATATCTATGCTTTTTTGATGTGAATTGTCATTAGATTTTTCAGAATTTTTTGAATTAGACTTTTGATTTTTAAAAACAGTTTTTAATGGAGTTTTTTTACTAAATAAAACTGAAATTTTATTTATGAAAAGATCAAAAGGCAAACCTATATCAATTCCCTGCTTTAGGCGATATGCATATAAAAATCCAAGTGATGCTCCTCCTAAATGCGCTAAGTGGCCTCCAGCATTTCCATAAGGAATCTGAATTACATCTAAAAGCACAAAAGCTAATCCAATATATTGAAGTTTTATATTAAAAAAAATCAAACGAACTTCTTGCTCTGGAGTAAAGGTAGCAATAAACACAAGAATTGCCATTACTCCAGCGGATGCTCCTACCATTCTTGGAGTACTATTTATAAAAGCAGGAAAAAGCGAATAGCTTACTAAAAAAGTAAAACCTCCGATAACTACTCCCAAAAAATATGTGCTTAAAAATGTTTTAGAAGGTAACAGATTTAAAAAAATGCGAGAAGCAAAAAAGAGTAAATACATATTCCAAAAAAGATGAAAAAAACCAGAATGAAGAAAACTATAAGTTAATATTGTCCAGGGCTGGAATAAAAAAACACTCCAATCAGAAGTAAGATTAAACCAACTTGAAAAAAATGTAAAAGGAATATTAAATAAGAAAAAAATAGTTTTAAAAAAAAGAGGCAGAACAAAACAAATAACATTAATTAAAATGAGTTTTTCTGGACTATTTAGGAGCTTATAACGATAACTTAATTGATCTTGAAATTTCATATATCCCATCGATTACTTTCAAATTGATTTTTTTTCCAATACCACATCATTATTAACCCTGTTATTGCTCCTCCAATATGAGCAAAATGAGCAATAGGTCCAATAGAATAAGAGGTGAAGCCAAAAAATAAATCGCCTAAAATTAATAATGGAACTAGAATTTTTGCTTTTACTGGTATAGGTGGAAAAAGTAGCATCAATCGTGCATTTGGAAAAAGAAAAGCAAAAGCAACTAAAACACCATATAAAGCTCCTGATGCACCTACCATTACTCCATTGAAAGCAGAGAGTGCGGAAAGCAAACGGTCTTTCCCTATACGCTCTATTAATGAATAAGATAAATCTCTTGTTTGAAAAAAATCATTTACTTGAGTACTTGAAAGTCCGTCGGAAATTAACAATTCTGAAACTTGGTTAATTTGAAAGTAATACAAGGTTAATTGTAAAGCTGCTGCTCCAAAACCTGTAGATAGATAAAAGAAAATAAACTTATTACGTCCCCACATTTTTTCAATGGGAGTTCCAAACATATAAAGCCCAAACATATTAAAAAAAATATGCCCAACATCACCATGCATAAACATATGGGTCAAAGGCTGCCAAAGTTGAAATTTTGGATTGGAAGGATAATGAAGAGCAAATAAATCGTAAACAATATTACCAATAGACATTGAAGCTATAAAAAAGATCACATTAATAATTAGTAGGTGCTTAACGGTATCTGTTATATTTTGCATCAATTTAATTTTTGTTCTACCTCTCCCTTTTCTAAAGAAATAAAAATTTGTTTATTGAATGGGGAAATTATGGTTTCTTTACAACCAAAAAAGTCGTCTAATAAACTTTGTTGTTCTTCGGCTTTTAACAAATCTCCCGATTTGATTGCTAAATTTTTCGCTAATAGTTTTGAAACACGGTCAGCATGGCTAAAATGATGCCCATCAAAAGAGTCTTCATTTTTACTTAATATATTTTCGATAATATTTTCAATTTCATCTATCGGACAATCCTCAGGAGCTCCAGTCAATTCAATTAAGTGTTTGGACTTTAATTCAAATTGAAACCCTAAGGAATCTAAAATTTCTTTTGATTGTTCAAACTGTATTTGTTGATTTGAATTTAAAAGTATTTCTTTTGGAAAAAGTAATTGCTGACTTACGCATTTTTTAGTTGTAATTTCTTTTAAAAAGCGTTCATAGAGAACGCGCTGATGTGCACGATTTTGATCAATCAAAAGCATGCTTGTTTGAAGAGGACAAACAATATACTTTGAAAAAAGCTGAAAAACTCGAGTGGTTTGAGGAATTTCTAGTAAAGGACCCAAAGATTTGGACACCAAATTAGACTCAATTTTTAATTCGGAATAAAAACCCTCCCATTGCTTTTCATTGGAGATAGGTAAGCTAACGTTTTCGACAAAAGGATTAAAACTTGAGTTAACTTCAATAGGTGGAAGTGAAGGCGCTTTATCCTTAAAAGAATAAGGAACTTCTAATGTCTGATTGTGCTCGAAATCTATAGTAGGTGTAACTTGAAAAATACCAAGACTATGTTTTATAGAAGAACGCAATATTGCATATAAACTTTGTTCATCTTCAAACTTTATTTCTGTTTTTGTTGGATGAATATTTATATCAATAGTTTTAGGATCCAGATCAAGGTGTAAAAAATAGCTTGGATGATAACCTGGCTTTAATAAACCTTCAAAAGCTGAACATACCGCATGATGTAAAAAAGAACTTCTAATAAATCGATTATTTACAAAAAAGAACTGTTGCCCTTTTGTCTTTTTTGCATGACTTGGTTTTAGAATAAATCCATTTAATTTTGTTAGTGAAGTGGTTTCCTCAATTGGAACCATAAAATCATCTAACTTAATTCCGAAAATATTTAATATCCGCTTTCGCAAATTAGAACTAGGAAGATCAAAAATTTCATTACCGTTATTATAAAATAAAAATTTTATAATTGGATGTGCTAGCGCTATTCGGTGAAATTCGTCAATAATGTGTCGTAACTCTACATTATCTGATTTTAAAAAATTTCTTCGAGCAGGAATATTATAAAATAAACTTTTTACAGCTATGGACGTTCCAATTGGCTGGGTAGAAAAATTTTGATCTATAACTTTGTTTCCTTCAATTTTAACACAATTTGATACTTCATCTTTAGATGTACGAGTATGAATTTCAACATGAGTAATTGCCGCAATTGAGGCAAGTGCTTCTCCACGAAAACCCTTGGTGGTAAGGGCAAATAGATCTTCAGCAATATTAATTTTAGATGTAGCGTGGCGTTCAAAAGCAAGATTAATATCCTTACTATTAATTCCCGAACCGTCATCAACAACTTGTATTAGTGTTTTTCCAGCATCTTTAATTATTAATTTTATTATTTTAGCCCCAGCATCAACTGCATTTTCTAAAAGCTCTTTTACCACAGAAGCAGGTCGCTGTATCACTTCTCCTGCTGCAATTTGATTAGCAACATGATCTGGTAAAAGTGTTATTCGTTTTTTCATCAAAAATTTACAGTGAAAATGTTTAAATCAAATTCTAAAATATATAAGCTCAAAAATACAAGTATTAAAACAATAATAATCAAACGAATTGAGATAGATCTATTCTTTCGAGTACGCATTTGAATCCGAGCTTCTTTCCATTGTTGTCCGAAATCATTACTATTGAAGCTATCACGGTACTTTGAAAACTTAGAGTCAAATTCATAAATATTTCCCTCTACTTTACCTTTGTAATAACGGGGGGTATAATTATATCTTCTATTTTTCCTTAACTTAAACAAGTTTGAATTTGACATAAATCAAAGGTACAAGAAAGCTGTAAATTTCGAAACTCTGAATAGCTTAAACTTGTTTCTAATTTTTCAGGTTTGGTTCTAATTTTGCTATTTGTAGTGCAGCTATTGCTGCTTCTTTACCTTTATTTCCAAATTTACCTCCACTTCTATCAATAGCTTGTTGGAGATTGTTGTCGGTCAAAACACAAAAAATTACAGGAACTTCAGACTGAATATTAAGATCTTTTATTCCTTGAGAGACTGCATTACATACAAAATCAAAATGCTTGGTTTCTCCTTGAATTACACTCCCGATTGCTATGACTACATCTGGATTATAAGATTGTGCTTTTTTAGATCCATAAATCAACTCAAAACTCCCAGGAACATTCCAAATTTTAATGTTTGATTCTTGAACACCATATTTTAATAATGTTTTATAAGCCCCTTTAGAAAGTGGTTCCGTAATTTGCTTATTCCATTGTGAAACAACTAGGTGTACATTAAATGAACTTCCATCTGGAACATTATAATTAGAGTAAGCGGAAAAATCACTTATCGCCGTTGCCATCTATTTAGATAAAGTTTCTAATCTACCTATTTGGACTGCTGTTAATTTACCTTCGTTAGAATTTGGGAATTCCTTTTCAATTCGTTTCAAAAAAGAAATTGACTGATCTAATTTACCTATATCAGCTCCTATTATAGCTGCTTTATATAAATATTTAGGTGTTGTATATAAGTTATTATTAATATTGAAAGCTTTAACATACCAATCATAAGAGTCTTCCATTTTTTCTAATTGTGCAAAAGCATCTCCAATGGAACCATGAGATAGAGCACTTAGTAAAACATCATCTGCAGAAAACTGCTTTAAATAAAAAATTGCATTTTCATAGTCTTTAAGATTGAGATAGGACATCCCTGCGCTATAAATTGCAAGTTTAGCAGCTGAAGTACCCTTGTAGTTATCTATAATATCTAAAAAACCATACTTCCCCTCTCCTCCATTGAGAGCACGATTAAACAATGAATCTGAATCTATGCTGTTTACGGCTAGTTCAAAATAATATTGCGCTTGATTTAATTCACTTACCGCTTCTTTTTCTTTAGGCTCAACTATGAAGTTTTCATATCCCAAATAGCCAATGACACCAATGGCAATAAAACCGATAGCACCCAAAATAAAATTCTGGTATTTAACAACCCACTCTTCGGTCCTGGAAGCAGAAGTATCTAAAGTTTCAAATACTTCAGCAGTAGTACTTTCTATGTGATCTTCAGTTTCTTTATTGGTAGTAATAGATTTTTTTGCACCTCTTTTTTTGTATGTTGCCATGTTCAATTTATTAAGCGCACAAAATTAGTCTTTTTATTCTAATTCAAAAAGCCCTTCGCTAGCTTCTAACTTATTATTTTTGTAAAATATGTATTTAAAACAATTATCAATTACTAATTATAAGAACATAAGTTCAAAAACTTTTTCTTTTAATCCAAAAATCAATTGTTTTATTGGAAACAATGGAGTTGGAAAGTCAAATATTCTTGATGTAATATACCATTTGGCATTAGGGAAAAGTTACTTTAACCCTGTAGCATCTCAGAATATTAAAATAGGTACAGATTTTTTTGCAATTGAGGGACGTTATAAAAAGCAAGACAGTGATGAAAAAATCATTTGTAGTCTTAAAAAAGGTCAAAAAAAAATAGTGAAACGAAATGGAAAAGAATACCAAAAATTGGCAGATCATATTGGACTAATTCCTACGGTAATTATTTCTCCGGCAGATCGTGATTTAATTTCAGAGGGGAGTAGTACACGAAGAAAATTTATAGATGGAGCTATTGGTCAAACCGATCCTATATTTCTAAAACACCTTATTGAATATAATAAAATTCTTTCTCAACGAAATGCATTGTTAAAGTTTTTTGCATTGAATCACACATATGATAAAGAAACTATTGGAGTCTATAACGATCAGCTTATATCAAGAAGCACTCCTATTTACAATGCTAGAAAAATATTTATGAAGGAATTTCTTACTGTTTTTAATTCACGTTATCAAGATATATGCGGAAAAAATGAAAATGTTAATTTACTGTATGAAAGTCAATTAAATAATAATAATCACGCGGAATTACTTGAAGCAAGTATTTCAAAAGACAAAGCAATTCAATTTACAACTACAGGAGTTCACAAAGACGAAATTCAGTTTCTTTTGGATGAGCAGCCAATAAAAAAATATGGAAGCCAAGGACAGCAAAAAACATTTTTAGTTGCCCTTAAATTTGCTCAATTTGATTTTCTTAAAACGCAAACTGGTAATCCCCCAATTCTTCTTTTAGATGATGCTTTTGATAAGTTAGATGAGCAGAGAGTTTCACATATCATCAACCTTGTTGACCAAAATGACTTTGGCCAAATTTTTATTACAGATACTCATGAAAAGAGGACAGTAAATGTGCTAAAAAATACTCAATCAGGCTATGACCTATTCAAATTATAAAAAATATATTACCTTTAGTTTATTGCTAAATATAATCCTTCTTCAAAGCTGTATTTCAGACAAACTTCCTGATATAAATCATTTAAAGGGTTACTGGGAAATTGATTTTATCACTGAACAGGATGAGATCTTTAAACTAAAATCAAATGCACCATTATTAGACCACTATTCTATCTCTGAAAAACAAGGTGAATTAAATAAAGTGTCCTCTGCAATTGGTTTCACATTTGAAACCTCATTAAATGCTAATTCTTTTATAATTATGCAAAAAAAACAGTACTACTTTTTAAAATTTAAAACTCCTTGGGATGAATGGTCAAAAAAAATTAGTTATTTAGATAGCCATAAGCTTATCTTAGAAAGTGATAAAAGAAGTTTTCATTATAAACGCCCTGTTTTTATAAAATTTAAAAATGAATAAACCAGTAAATAAACTTTATCCAAAGCCTATAAAGGATATTCTTAAAGATATTGTATCGCAAAAATCTCTGAAAAAAGGAATGGAGAATGTTCGAATTTGCAATGCCTGGGGAGAAGTAATGGGTGATAATATCATTCAATATACAGGTGACATTAATTTCTCATATAACATTTTATATATAGGTTTGAATTCAGCACCTTTAAAAATGGAACTTACTTATAAATTAGAAACAATTGTAAAAAGACTTAACTCACATTTAGGATGTGCTGTTATTAAAAAAATAATTCTACGTTAGAAAATTTCTCTAGAAGCAAAATGAAAAGCAGCTTCAATAGCAGCATTTTCATAACTATCCGAACCATGTACAGCATTTTCTCCCATTGACTTAGCATATAATTTTCGAATCGTTCCTTCTGCTGATTCCGAAGGATTAGTAGCCCCTATGAGTGTTCTAAAATCACTAACGGCATTTTCCTTTTCTAAAACAGCAGCTATTATTGGGCCTCGAGTCATAAATGCAACTAATTCCCCAAAAAATGGACGCTTGTTATGGACTGCATAAAAATGTTTCGCATCGCTTAATGTTAATCGAGTCAATTTTAATGCTTTTATTCTAAAACCAGCTGAAGTGACTTTTTCAAGGATGTTTCCTATGTATCCGTTTTCAACAGCATCGGGTTTAATCATCATTAGAGTAGTATTTGCCATTTTTTTTATTTCGTGTAAAATTAGTAAATGTATTTTAAAAGCCTTGTTCAAAAGCCTCAAACATTTTAAAAAATATTTAGAGTTGATAAACAACTAAAGTGAAAATAGTATCTTTGTTAAGTATGGATAGACAATTTATAACTGATTTAAAACTAATTCTTAATTCTACTCAGAAAGTAGTCATTATACCTCATAAAAATCCTGACGGTGATGCACTAGGAAGTGCTTTAGCATGGATGTGCTTTTTAAGAAAAAAAAAACATGATGTGGTTATAATATCACCTAATGATTATCCTGATTTTTTAAAATGGTTGCCTGGTGAAAATAGTATTGTTAAACACACAATACACCCAAAAGAAGTCAGAGCCAAAATAGAACAAGCTTCTTTAATTTTTACATTAGATTTTAATATTCTATCACGATGTGGAGATTTAGAACCGCTGGTTAAAAAATCCTGTGCACATAAAATAATGATAGATCATCATGAAAACCCAGATTCATATGCTTTTTTGAAATATTCAGATCCCAAGATGAGCTCTACCTCTGAAATGATTTATCATTTAATAAACTCATTGGATAAAAATCTGTTTTCTCCTGAAATTGCAAAATGCTTATACACAGGCATTATGACAGATACAGGCTCTTTTAGATATCCTTCTACAACTTCTTTAACACACCGGGCTATTGCACATCTTGTTGAAGAGGGTGCAGATGGAGATCAAATCCATCAAAAAATTTATGACAGCTCTTCATTTAGTCGATTAAAACTTCTGGGGATTACTCTTTCCAATATGACACAAATCAAAGATTTACCAATTGTGTACCTTACCCTTTCTCAAGAAGAGTTAAATAGCTGTGTTTATAAGAAAGGAGATACAGAAGGGTTTGTTAATTATGGATTAAGTCTAGACGGTATCATATTTTCTTGTATCATGATTGAAAATGAAATCAATGGAATCATAAAGATGTCATTTCGTTCACAAGGAGACTTTTCTGTCAATGACTTTGCTAGGACTTATTTTAATGGTGGTGGCCATCACAACGCTGCAGGAGGGATGTCTAAACTTAATTTACAAGAAACTATTTTAAATTTTAAAAAAGCCGTAAAAGAAATTGAAAACAACTTTTAAAATGAAAAAGTTTATCGCTATTTTATTATTATGTAATTATTCTTGTTCAGAAAGTATACCAAGACATTCCCTAAATAAAAAAAAAGCTGGTTTTTTAAATCAATCAGCATATCGAAATAAAAAACTATTTTTTCAAGAAGAGCAAGAACTAAAAGCAGCAGCAAAAAAGGATAGCCTATTTATTTACAACTTATCAGAAGCAGGGTTTTTGTTTGCTTACAAAAAACAAGTTAATAAATTTTTAGATAAACCTCAAAAAGGTGAAGTTGTTAGATTTAAATACCAAATTGAAGATTTAAATAATAAGGTTCTTTACGACAAAAAAACCTTAGGGATTGTTAAGTATTCATTAGATCAAGAAGACCTTTTACCTGGATTGAGAGAGGGTCTTAGGATAATGAAAACGGGTGAAGTTGTAGTTTTTCTTTTTCCTTCATATCTTTGTTACGGATATCAGGGGGATGGTGAAAAAATTAATGCTAATCAACCCTTGCGCTTTACTATTGAAAGATTATCAAATATTGAAAATAATTTATAAAACAATCTCATCTAATGAAAAAAAAATATATTTTACTCCTTATTGTCTCATCATTAATCGGATGTAACAATCAACATCCTAATCTAGAGGAAGGCCTTTATGCAGAAATAACCACAAATAAAGGATCTATCATTGTCAAATTAGAGCATAAAAAGACACCTGTAACAGTAGCCAATTTTGTTTCACTAAGTGAAGGAAAAAACACTTTAGTCAGTAAGGAATTTAAATCTAAAAAATATTATGATGGTTTGAAATTCCATAGAGTACTTCCCGATTTCATGATTCAAGGTGGTGATCCAACAGGAACAGGCTCAGGTGGACCTGGATATAAATTCAATGATGAGTTTACTGATTTAACCCATAATAGCGCAGGAATATTGTCCATGGCAAATTCAGGCCCGGCAACAAATGGTAGTCAATTTTTTATTACTCATAAAGCTACTCCATGGCTAGACGGTAAGCATACTGTTTTTGGAAAAGTCATAGAAGGACAGGAAGTCGTTGACAGTATCGCTCAAAATGATTTGATTGATAAAGTAATTATTATAAGAAAAGGAAAGGATGCCAAAAAATTTGATGCTTCCTATATTTTTGAAAATTCTTTTCAACAAAGAATAATAATAGCCAAAGAAAAAAAAGCTAGACAAGCAATAATAAAAGAAAAAAATATTGCCAAATTTGAAATCATTAAAAAAGATGCGATCACATTAAAATCAGGGCTTCAACATAATATCACCTCTAAAGGGAATGGAATAGCTGTAAGATCAACTAATAGAGCAAAAGTTCATTATGCAGTATATTTTGCTGATGGGTCTTTGCTAGAGACTAGTAAATCTGAGATAGCAATTGCAAATAATCTTCTAAATGAAAAGCGAATGAGCGCAGGTCAATATTCACCTCTAGATGCACAAGTAGGTCAAGATGGTCGAATGATTGAAGGATTTAAAGAAGGACTTCGTCTTTTAAATCAAGGAGATAAAGCCACTCTTTTTCTACCCTACTCTATAGCTTATGGCGCTAATGGGATCCCAGGAATTCCGCCTAAATCTGATTTAATTTTTGAGGTTGAAGTAGTTAGTGTGTATTAATAATACCTATAAATCATATTAAATTGATCTTTTTTAATAATATACATGAACAAAATAAGGTTTTTTCTTATTTGCTTAATTCCTCTTCAGTGGATTGTTATAATTTGGGTTAGTAAAAATCCAGAATGGATTGAAACTTATTATAGTGAAAGGTTCTACACTTTTATATACAAATCTCATAAATTTTTTTTCAAAAACCTTACTTTTTCATTTGGTGATGTTTTATATGGGCTATCTCTTTTAACTATTATCCTTAGCTTCATTCAAAGTATCAAAAAAAGAAAATTTTTTTTTAAATCATTTTTAAAAAATGGATTGGCAATCATTTCGTTTATCAGCTTAGTTTTTTATCTAAGTTGGGGATTAAATTACTATCGTCTCCCCCTTCACAAAACTTTAAACTACAGTTCAATATATAATGAAAACCAATTAACTAATACTTTTCAAAAATTAATAGAGATTAGCAACTCCCTTCATCAAAATCTTAGTGAAGCAGATAGTTTAGCACTTCAAATTCCATACTCTAAACAAAAGTTGCTTGAGATGATTGAAAAGAATTTTTTCTTTAAACCAAAAGAATTTAATATAAAACCTTATTTAAAAAGCTCTATTTGGAGTACTCTTTTGAGTTATATGGGATATGCAGGCTACTTAAATCCATTTACACTTGAATCACAGATAAATGACCGTATTCCAAAATTGAGTTATATAACTACAGCATCACACGAGATGGCACATCAATTTGGTATTGCTTCAGAAAGTGAAGCTAATTTTATTGCTTTTTATACATCTATAAATCATCCTGACCCTTTCATTAAATTTGCTGGTTCTAGTCTTGCTCTTCGTTATTTTTACTCAGAACTTTATAAGGTAAACCCAATATTAGCTACAAAAAGTATTGCAAAATTAAGTCCTGGGATCTTAAAAAATTTTAAACAACTCTCAGTATTTTGGAAGAAGTTTCAAAACCCATTTGAGCCATACCTTAAAAAGAGTTATGATTCTTTTTTAAAAGCTAATGGTCAGACTAATGGAATTAAGAGTTATAATGATATGGTTGGACTAGTTATTGCATACTTTGAAGTAGGAGAATTTAATCTTGATAATTAATATTAAATTTCTTCAAATACTCTTATTTTAAAATATCTTGCATAGGTGAATGAAATATCAAGTATAAATAATCCAGAAATAAAACTGTTAAGATTACTTTTTCAAAAAAGTCGTGAACGGAAAAAACATAAACGATTCGTTATTGAAGGTGAAAGAGAAATACTAAAAGCCATTCGAGGAAAATATAAATTTGAATCTGTTTACGTTTATAAAGGAAGTGAAACTCACTTTTCATCTTTACTGATTAAAATGTTCTCCACTAGAATCAATCTTGTAAAACCTTCAGTTTTTGAACAATTAAGTATTCGTTCAGGATCAGAAAAAGTAATTGCAGTGGCTCATAATAAAACACATGAATTAAAAAATTTGAATGTGTCTGAAAAGTCATTAATTCTAGTGGCTGAAGCTCCTGAGAAACCAGGTAATATTGGAGCTCTTTATAGAACTGCTGCTGCAGCGAAAATAGATGCAATAATTATAGCCAATCCAAAAACTGATTTTTATAATCCAAATAGTATTAGATCTAGCTTAGGAAGTGTATTTCTATTGCCAACTGCAATGGCTTCCTCCGAAAAAGTCATTTCTTTTTTAAATGACAAGGGATTTAATATTGTTACTGCTGCCATAAATAAAAATGCCATTCGTTACGATCTATTTGACTATAAAACTCCATGTGCACTTGTTATGGGAACTGAAAGTTCAGGATTGGACGATTTGTGGATGAAGAATACAAATCAGAACATAATTATTCCTATGGATAAAACGATAGATTCTTTAAACTTATCTGTTTCAGCAGGAATTTTGATGTATGAAGCAAAAAGAAAAAACAATCTACTCAAATAGGCCATGATTTTTTTATCTTTAATGCTCAATGATTGTTAATCCAGAAATAGAAAATAAAGAAATTGCAAAACAGTATAAAGAATTACTGAGAATTAGCTATCAAAATCTGAGTACTTCAGATAAGAAAATGATTCGCTTAGCTTTTGATACTGCTGTAGAAGCTCATAGTGATCAGAGAAGAAAATCTGGTGAAGCTTATATCTTTCACCCAATAAGTGTTGCCAAAATAGTTGCTCAGCAAATAGGCTTAGATGCTACTTCTATTTCAGCTGCCCTTCTTCATGATGTTGTAGAAGACACCAAATATTCACTTCAAGATATTGAAGGCTTAATGGGAAAAACGGTTGCGAAAATAGTTAATGGTCTTACTAAAATTTCTAAACTAAAAAAGGATAAAAACATCTCTCTTCAAGCTGAAAATTTCAGAAAAATGTTACTAACCTTGAATGATGATGTGCGTGTTATCATAATCAAAATTGCTGATCGTTTACACAATATGCAAACAATGGACGCAATGCCAGAATATAAACAAGTAAAAATTGCATCTGAAACCTTATTCATTTATGCTCCACTCGCACATCGTATTGGTCTTTATAATGTGAAAAATGAATTGGAAGATTTGAGTTTAAAGTATACTGAGCCTGAGCGTTATAAATCCATAAAAGATAAGGTTGAACAAACTAAAGAAGCTCAGGAAACCTATATCAAAACATTTTCTAAATTTCTATCACAAGAGTTAAGTAAAGAGAGATTAAAATATATTATAAAAGGAAGAAGTAAATCCATTTATTCCATTCATAAAAAAATGCAGATACAAAATATTCCTTTCGAAAAGGTCTATGATAAGTTTGCAATTAGAGTTGTATATGAAGGTTCGAAAAACAAAGAAAAATTCTTGGCGTGGAAAATTTATTCTATCGTAACTGATCATTTTACACCAAATCCAACAAGATTACGCGATTGGATTTCAGCACCTAAATCTACAGGATATGAAGCATTACACATTACAGTGATGGGGCCTCTAAATAAGTGGATTGAAATACAAATTAGATCAGATCGTATGCATGAAATTGCTGAAAAAGGATACGCAGCTCACTATAAATATAAGCAAGGTGATCGGAAAGAAATTGGAATTGAAAGCTGGCTCAATCGACTTCAAGAGGTGCTTGAGAATAACACAGGAAATGCAGTAGATTTTGTTGAAGACTTCAAGTTAAATCTTTACGCTGAAGAAATATTTGTTTTTACACCTAAAGGCGATTTAAAATCCCTGCCCCAAGGAGCAACAGCTCTAGATTTTGCTTTTGCAATTCATACCGATATTGGAAAAAAGACAAGAGGTATTCAAGTTAATGACAAATTAGTTCCTTTAAGTAAAGTTTTACAAAGTGGTGATCAAATTGATGTTATTACTTCAGAAAACATAAAGCCCTCTAAAAATTGGTTAGATTTTGTAGTTACTTCTAGAGCACGATCTATCATTAAATCATCTTTAAATGAAGAAAAAAAAGAAAGAGCTGATGAAGGGAAAGAAATTTTAAGAAGGAAATTAAAACAACTTAAAATTAAATCTAACGAGAAAACAATTAATCAAATGCTCTTGTTTTTTAAATTTCAAAATAATCAAGATTTATATTACCGAGTTGCAATTGGAAGTTTGGACAATAAACAATTAAAACAATTTGCTAGTAAATATCACAATAGCTTGCTCAATTTTTTTAAAAAAAGAATTCGATCAAAGAGTCCTTTTATTAAAAAAGAAGATAATTTAGTTACTCCAAAATTCAATAAACTTGTCTTTGGTAAAGAAAAAAAATTATTGACTTATACTTTTGCAACATGTTGCAAACCCATACCGGGAGATTCTGTTTTTGGATTCATAACAGTAAACGAAGGAATCAAAATACACCATAAAGAATGTCCTAATGCATTAGCTCTACAGTCAAATTTCGCCTATCGAATACTAAAATCTAAATGGATTGATTCTTCTTCTGAGGAATATACCGCAATATTAAAATTAACAGGCATTGATGAAAAAGGTTTGGTAAATGAGGTAACAAAAATGATCTCAAATAATCTGAATATTTATATAAATAAAATAAACTTTGATTCAGACGATCATTTTTTTACAGGAATCATACATTTAAGCGTTCCAAACAAAAACATTTTGAATAAGTTGGTTCAAAATCTATCCAAATTAAAGGGCATTGATAAAATTGTTCGTGAATAACCCATTATTCTTATATTTGTAGTCTAATGATTATAGAAAAAACAAATCAAGAGGTAGTAAAAGATGTTTTCATAAACTTCTTAGACCAACACGGGCACAGGAAAACACCAGAAAGATTTGCTATACTTTTTGAAATTTATGATAATAAAGAGCATTTTGATATCGAATCTCTTTACATTAAAATGAAAAATAAAAACTATAGAGTAAGTAGAGCTACTCTTTATAATACAATTGAACTGCTTTTAGATTCTAGATTAGTTAGAAAACATCAATTTGAGAAAAATCAAGCACAGTATGAAAAATCATATTTTGATCATCAACACGACCATATAATTCTTACGGATTCAGGAGAAGTTAAAGAATTTTGTGATCCAAGAATACAACAAATAAAAAAAACAATAGAAGAAGTTTTTGATGTCGATATTCACAAACATTCATTATATTTTTATGGTACTAGAAAAAAATCCTAAAAAATGTCGGTAGATTTACTACTTGGTCTCCAATGGGGTGATGAAGGAAAGGGAAAAATAGTTGATGTTTTAACAACATCATATGACATTATTGCTCGATTTCAAGGTGGTCCCAATGCTGGACATACTTTAGAGTTCGAAGGGGTCAAGCATGTGCTTCATACAATACCGTCCGGTATTTTTCATCCAAAAGCAGTTAACCTTATTGGAAATGGAGTTGTTATTGATCCCGTAATTTTCAATAAAGAAATTAAAAATTTAGAGCCTTTTAATCTTAATTTTAATAAAAAATTATTGATTTCAAAAAAAGCTCACTTAATTCTTCCAACTCATCGATTACTTGATGCTGCCTCAGAAGCTTCAAAGGGTAAAGCTAAGATTGGATCAACATTAAAAGGAATTGGTCCAACTTACATGGACAAAACAGGTAGAAATGGAATTCGTGTTGGTGATATTCTTGCTACCAATTGGGAAGAAAAATACCAACGTTTGACTAAAAAACATCTGGATATGCTCAAGGGATATGAAGCATCTGTAGAATATGATCTTAAAGCTCTTGAAGATGAGTTTTTTTTAAGTATTGCTGAATTAAGAAAATTTGAACTAGTTGATAGTGAGCAATATCTTTTTGAAGCACAAAAAGCTGGTAAAAAAATTCTTGCCGAAGGTGCACAAGGATCATTATTAGATATAGATTTTGGTACTTATCCGTTTGTTACATCTTCAACAACAACTGCAGCAGGTGCATGTACAGGGCTAGGTGTAGCTCCAAATAAAATTAAAAAAGTGTTTGGAATTTTTAAAGCATATACTACACGAGTGGGAAGTGGTCCTTTTCCTACTGAACTTTTTAATGATGATGGAGAAACTATGGGACGAGTTGGAAATGAATTTGGAGCAACTACAGGTCGGTCAAGAAGATGTGGATGGATTGATATTGTAGCCTTAAGATATACCATTCATATTAATGGAGTCACTCAATTGATGATGATGAAAGGTGATGTTTTATCTGGATTTAAAAAAATAAAGGTCTGCACCGCCTATCAAACTAATGACGGAAAAATGGATTATCTCCCTTATGATATTGCAAACTCAGGAATCAGACCAATCTATGAAGAATTGCCGGGATGGAAAGAAGATTTAACAAACATGACAGATGTCTCAGAATTCCCTGAAAATTTTAAAAACTACATAAATTATCTTGAAAAAGTATTGGAGACACCAATTAAAATTGTTTCTGTAGGTCCAGATAGAAAACAAACTATTTATAGATAAAATCAGCATACATTATGCGACTTTGGATTGGACTTTTTTTAATTTTTAGTGTAACATCAAATTCAATTATTGCTCAAGATCAGAAGGTAATTGAAATTATAGAGGCTGGAGGATCAACTCAAGATCAAAAACTATTTCCAGGGGCCAATATACTTTTTAAATCAACCGAAAAAAGAGTAAAATTATTTCATGAGGGAGCATTTATAGTATCTGATATAGCATACTTCTATGCGAAAAAAAACTATTTTAAAGCTATAGGAAATGTTGTTTTCACTCAAGGTGATAGCTTGAAAATGACTTGTGAAACAATTGAATATGACGGAAAAAATAAATCCGCTATAGCTACTGGAAATGTATATCTTAAAAGACCAGATATGACATTGATAACTGAAAAATTAAATCTGGATCGGTCTAATGATAAAGCATTTTATAATACTCCGGGAGTTATTATAGATAGCTTGAGTACTCTAACAAGTGATAGAGGCATTTATTTTATGAATCTTAAAAAGTATCGATTTACAACAAAAGTTAAAATAAAAAACCCAGAATATACTGTAAATTCAGAACGGCTTGATTACTTTACGGAATTGAATCAAGCTTTTTTATATGGAAATTCTAAAATCGTAGGAGATGCATATACAATCTTTTGTGAACGCGGATTTTATGATCTAGAACGTGAAAAAGGGGTTTTTAAGAAAAATGCCACTCTATATTATGATAATAAAATAATTAAAGGTGACAGTTTGTATTTTGAAAGTCAAAAAAATTATGCTGCTGCAACTAAAAATGTTAGTATTAAAGATTCAATAAATAATTCAATCATAACAGGTCATTATGGAGAAATATTTAAAGAAAAAGATTCTGCTATAATCACAAGAAGGGCAATGGCAATTAATGTAGTAGACCAAGATTCGCTTTTTATTCATGCTGATACACTAGTTTTAACTGGTCCTCAAGAAAAAAAAATCTTGCGAGGTTATTATGATGTTCGGATTTTAAAAAGTGATATTAGAGGGCGTTCAGATTCTTTATATTTAGATGAATCGATAGGATTGACTAAACTTTTAAATAAACCTCTAACTAAGGAACAAAGTCAAATTTATACAGAAGCAGAAAGGAATTTAAACAATCCTGTTTTATGGTTTGGCGAAAGTCAAATGACAGGTAACGAAATCAAACTATTATCCAATAAAAAAACCAAAAAATTAGATTCACTTAAAATTATTGGTAATGTTTTTATTATTGAAAAAGACACTTTAAGTAAAGATGGGTTTCAACAAATTAAGGGAGGATTACTTGATGGCGCATTTAAAGAAGGTCGGTTGGATAATCTTGTTATAACAAAAAATACAGAAATGGTTTACTATTTATATAACGACGAAGATCAACAGCTTATTGGTATTGATAAAACAACTTGTAGTGCATTAAAAATGAATTTTATTGATGGTAAAATAGATGATTTTATTTTTTTAGTAACACCAACAGGTGATGTTTATCCAGAAGAAGACTTGTCAATAAATGAAAGAACTTTAAAAGGATTTATCTGGCGAATTAAAGAACGTCCTGAAAATGTTGTTGATCTTTTTGATGAAAAAGATCGAGAGGATCAATTTCCTGATATTTTAAAATTTAATTTTTCTGATAGAAAATAACTAATAATGAATTCGTTAAAAAAAGATTTTCTCAAATATCAAGCAAAAACTACTCCATATCCTTTGGGACTTGAAATAAAAAAAGCAAAGGGAAGCTACATAACCGATGTTTCTGGAAAAAAATATTTAGATTTTGTAGCAGGAGTTTCTGCATGCAGTCTTGGACATTGTCATCCAAAAATCGTATCAGCGATAAGCAAACAAATAAAAAAACATATGCATGTAATGGTTTATGGAGAATTTGCTCAGGAAACATCGGTTGCTTTGTCTAAAGAATTGATAGCTTTACTTCCTCAAAATCATGAATCAGTATATTTAACTAATTCAGGAACAGAAGCAATTGAAGGTGCTTTAAAATTAGCTAAGCGTGCAACTGGAAGAAGACAGCTTATTGGAGCTGAAAATAGCTATCATGGAAGTACGCATGGAGCTTTAAGTATGCTTGGCTCTGAACACCAAAAGGTTGGTTACCGACCACTTCTTCCTGATATCCGTTTTATTCGTTTTAACAATAAAGAAGACTTGAGGCATATTACTTCTTCTACTGCAGCAGTTTTACTTGAAACTATTCAAGGCGGTGCTGGATTTATACTTCCACAAAATAATTATCTCCAAAAAGTAAAAGAACAATGTGAAAAAGTAGGAGCCCTGCTTATTTTAGATGAGATCCAATCAGGATTTGGGCGTACTGGTCGATTTTTTGGATTTGAATATTTTAAAATAATGCCCGATATAGTTGTTATGGGTAAAGGTATGGGAGGAGGTCTTCCAGTTGGTGCTTTTTCTGCATCACATAAGTTAATGTCTGTTTTTGAAGATCACCCTAAACTAGGACATATCAGCACCTTTGGAGGGAATCCTGTAATTGCAGCTGCTTCATTAGCTACTCTTAGAGAAATTCGAGATTCTAATCTTATGAAACAAATTTCAGAAAAAGAATCTCTTTTTAAAATTGAATTGAATCATCCTAAAATAAAATCTATTCGAGGAACTGGACTCATGCTGGCGTTAATTTTAGAAAACAATAAAGTGGTTAATCAGGTTATTTTAAAATGTATTGATAAAGGACTATTATTATTTTGGCTATTATGGGAGAAAAAAGCCATTCGAATTTCGCCGCCTCTAACTATATCAAAAAAAGAAATCAAAAGAGGTTGTTCTATTTTACGTTCTGTTTTAGACGAAATTTGACTAATTTATGTTAATTATTATGTTAAAAAAAATCCATGCTATCACAAAAACATCTCTTTGTAGTTACTAAATTTAATGAAATAAACTTATTAAGTATATATGCTGAATTATAATTCGCAAGAGATTCAATCATCAATAACTAAATTTGAGCAAATGCTCAAAACAAACCACATTTACTTCTTTGATGCAGAGGAATTTGAAGATATTGTTGTTCATTACTTAGGATTTGGAGACCATCAATTAGGGAAAAAGGCTTTAAAAATGGGATTGGAACAACACCCTTCTAATCTTGAACTTATACTTTTACAAAGTGAGATTTTTATTCTTGATAATAAATTTGATTTAGCGATAGGCCTTTTGGATTATGTTGAAAATATAGTTCCACATAATGAGGAAATTGCTCTCCAAAAAGCTACTATCTCGTCTAAGAAAGGAAACCATAAAGATTCTATTGAGCTTTTACATATTGCGCTTGAACGATCAGAAGATCCTAATGAGATTTGGAACTTGCTTGGAATGGAACATTTATTAGCAGAAGAATATGAAGAAGCAGAATACTTCTTTAAGAATTGTATAATGGATAACCCTGAAGACTATCCCTCTCTTTACAATCTTTTATATTGTTATGAACAACTTAATAAAAACAAGGAAGCTATTCAATCTTTAAATGAAGTTTTAGAAAGTTATCCTTTTTCTGAAGTTGCTTGGCATCAATTAGGTAAATTTTTAAGTAAGATTGGAAAAACCGATGAATCTCTTTCTGCTTATGATTTTGCAATAATATGTGATGATACCTTTTCCGGTGCTTATATTGAAAAAGCAAAAGTTTTAGAGTCAATAGGACGTATTAATGAAGCTATTGAAAACTATGAAGTTGCATTAAGCACAACTGACCCTTCTGCTTTTGTTTTTCAAAGAATTGGAAAGTGTCATGAAAAATTAGATAATTCAAGATTAGCATTACAGTTTTACTTAAAATCTATTAATGCTGAACCATCAGACGAAAAGAGTTGGGAGTCATTAATTAACTTTCAAATTCAACAAGACAACTTAGATAAGGCAAAACGCTATTTAAAAAAAGCACTTGAAATAAACTGTGACTCAATTAGAATATGGAGAAAAAGTATAGATCTTTATGATAAATTGGACGATAAGGAAAATACACTAGAATCTTACAAAAAAATTATTGACCTCGGATTTTTTGATATTAATATTATTAAAGGATACACTGATTTGCTTATTTTATGTAAAAATTGGTCAAAAGCATATGAAATTTCTAAAAAAGGTTTAGAGGAATTTCCTGGAAATAATGATTTAAAGCTTAGAATTGGTGGTTGCTGCATTCACTTAGATAGAAAAAAAGAAAGCCTTCTTTTCTTAAATCTCGATTCTATTTCTTCAAACGATAGTAAAAATATAATACACCTTTTTCCAGATTTAAAAATTATTTTAAACTCAAAAAAGTAAAACTAACTCCAGTTTTATTTTTTTAACTTTTAAATGACTCAAAACACAAAAGGAATATGCGTTATTTAATACTTTATTTAAAGGGAATGCTCATGGGTGCTGCAGATATAATCCCTGGGGTTTCTGGAGGAACAATCGCACTAATAACTGGCATATACAAAGAACTTTTAAATAGTATTAATAATTTTTCATGGGCGAATTTAAAGCTCCTCCAGAAAGACGGAATCCGATCAGTTTGGAAAAATTTAAATGGATCATTTTTAACTACAGTTTTTGGAGGAATTATAACTAGTATTTTAATTTTATCTAGATTATTAGAATGGTTAATTCTGAATGAACCAATTGGATTATGGTCCTTTTTCTTTGGCTTATTGGTTGCAAGTATAGTTTATCTATATAAATCTAATTTAAAAATAAACCTAACTTCGGTTTTTTGTTTATGCTTTGGAACTATAATTTCTTTTTTAGTTACACAACTCGGAATAATTCAGAACGAAGTTAGTCTTTGGTATTTATTTTTATCTGGTTTTGTTGGTATTTCAGCAATGATTTTGCCGGGACTTTCAGGTGCTTATATATTGTTATTAATGGGTGTCTATGAAACTATTTTGTCAAATATTCGTCAGGCTCAAGACTTGATTTTTGACTTTAATTTTAGCGAATTTGTAGAGATCTCCAAAGTATTAGGAGTGTTTGTTTTAGGTATCGTTTCTGGTATAAAAATATTTTCAAAAGCTTTAACCTATCTTTTAGGGCGTCACCCTCAAAAAACCCTAGCAGTATTAATTGGTTTTATGATTGGATCCTTGCATAAGTTATGGCCATGGCAAAACAAAATTTTTAAAAATTCTTTATTAGAAATAAAAAAAACAGTTGCTGTTTTCCCCAATGAATTTCAGGGAGATTCTCCACAAATTTTAAAAGCTTTTCTCTTAATGTTTTTGGGGTTTGTTATTTTATTCATAACGCAACGCGGTAAGACACTTTTTCAAAATGAGGTATAAAAAAAAAAAATCCTCTTTCAATAAAAAAATTTTTCTTGTACTAAAAGGCATTGCTATGGGAACTGCGAATAAAGTCCCAGGAGTATCAGGAGGTATTGTTGCGATTGTAGGTGGATTCTATGAAGAGTTAATTTTTTCCATTCAACATCTTAATAATAAAGCGTTCAGACTATTTGTGAATGGTAGATTTAAATCTTTATGGAACTACATAAACGGTTCATTTTTAAGCCTGCTTTTTGGAGGAGTAATCATAAGTTTTTTTAGTGTCTCAGTTTTTTTAGATTATGCTTTACAAAAAAACGAATCAATTGTTTTAGGTTTCTTTTTTGGAATGATCGTAGCATCTCTTTATTTGGTCATAAAACAAATCAAAGAATGGAAAAAAATATTAATTATTATTTCGTTTCTTAGTTTTATTTTTGGCCTAGGAATTAGCTTTCTAAATCCATTTGCAGAGAATAATAACCTCATATTCGTATTCTTCTGTGGTATAATCAGTGTGTCAGGAATGACTATTCCAGGACTTTCCGGTTCATTTCTTCTTTTGATACTAGGAAATTATAAATTATTGCTCGTGGACACTGTAAATGCACTTATTACAGTAATATCAGGAATTTTACTAATGGATTTTCAATCCCTTAAAGACGAAAAAATTCAACAACTTTTGGTCATAATGGGAGTTTTTATTCTAGGTTCACTCTTAGGGTTAATTATTTTTTCAAATCTTTTAAAATGGGTTATTAATAAACATCCTCAATCAACTCTAGCGACTATCATTGGATTTATTGCTGGAACATTAAGATTAGTCTGGCCATGGAAAACAAAAATATATCATTATGAAAATAAAGGAAATCTTTTAAAAAATAATTTTGAAAATCCAGAGTTAGCTTTTTATGAATATAATTTACCTGATTTTAGTAAATTTGATACTTACACAATTTTGATAGCCTTGACTTTAGGTATTATAATACTTCTTGTTTTAAATTATTATGGAAAAAAGAGAGATGAAAAAACACTTCGGACTGGTTGGTAAAAATATAGATTACTCATTTTCAAGGCATTATTTTTTGTCAAAATTTAGAAAAGAATGTTTATCAGGTTATAGTTATGTAAATTTTGATTTACCTCAAATTGATGCTTTTGAAAAAGTTTTAAAAAACACCCCCTATCTAGCTGGACTTAACGTAACTATACCTTACAAAAAAGATATAATTCCTTTTTTAGATGAAATTTCTTTGGAAGCAAAAATTATTGATGCTGTAAATACTATTGTTTGGGACGTTAATGGAAAGACTACAGGTCATAATACAGATCATGTGGGTTTCCATAAATCGCTTTTGGAAAATTTAGAAAAAAATCCAAAAAACGCCCTAATTTTAGGAACAGGCGGAGCTTCAGGTGCTGTGAGATACGTTTTAAATCAATTAAATTGTAAATATACGACTGTGTCAAGATCACCGAAAAATAATCAATTACATTACAATGAATTGAATAAAAAAATTATGGGAGAGATTGATTTGATTGTCAACACAACTCCTCTAGGAACTTATCCAAATACTGAGGCACACCCAAATATTCCATATGAACATATTAATAATCAGCATTTAATTTTTGATTTAATATATAATCCAGAAGAAACATCATTAATGAAGAAAGCTAAAATAAAAGGAGCTAGGGTAACAAATGGCTTCAAGATGTTGATTTATCAAGCTGAAAAAGCTTGGGCTCTTTGGAATCAATAATTAAATTTGATAGAATCTATTGTTAGAATTCAAAAAAATGTATATTATTTGTATTAATACATAACTTACTAATGGAAGATAATACCATAATACCTGTTGCGGAGGAAACCAATAAGCCTCAAAACAGAGAAGAAATTCTTAATGTCAAAATAAAAGAAAGTGAAATTTTAGATACTGAATCACAATCTGATAAGACTGAAGAAGAAGAAAAAAATAAAAAGAACATATCAGAAGTAATCGACTTTAGTTTACTCGAATTAAATGATTTAATTAATGCCTACGAATCCCTTAGTAACAGTAAACAATGGCATAAAGATCACAAACAAATTCAAATGGCCGAAAAAGCATTTGAAGTAAAATTTAATAAAGATCTAAATAATCAAAAAGAAATATTTTTAGCAGACGGTAGGAAAGAAATAGACTTCTTTTATAAGCCTGAATATAAGACACGTTTTGATCAAATAAATTATGATTATCGAAAAAAGAAACGCACACATTATAAGGATCAAGAAAATTCTCAAAAAGTTAACCTTGAACGTAGAATAGAAATTATTGAGGAAATAAAAAAATTAATCAATGTAGATCAAAATATTAATAATATTTATAAGGATTTCAAAACGCTTCAAGAGAGCTGGTATAACACTGGAAATGTACCTCGCTTACAAAGTCAAAACCTATGGGAAACATACAAACATCATGTGGAGCGATTTTATGATTTTTTACATATAAATCGTGAGCTCAGAGATCTTGATTACAAATATAATTTGAAAGAAAAATTAAAAATTATTGAAAAAGCTGAAGCTTTAAAAAATCAGCCTGATGTAATAAAAGCTAGTCGTGATCTAAATACTCTTCATCAACTTTGGAAGAATGAATTAGGTCCTGTAGCTAATCAATATAGAGAAGATTTATGGAAAAGATTTCAAGAGGCATCTAAAATTATTCAAAATAAAAGACAAGATTATCAAAAAGATATAGCTGGTTCAATGAAAGCAAATCTTATTACAAAAGAAGCTTTATTGAAAGAAATGAAGGTGTTTTCGGAAAAGAGACCAGAAAATCATATGGCGTGGCAGGATGCTATCAAAAAATTCAACCACCTTCGAGAAAATTTTAAAACAATTGGTTATGTTCCTTCGAAAGAGAGCAAAACTACTTGGCAAGAATTTCGTGAAATAGGTCGTGAATTTATGAAAATAAAAAACGTTTTTTATAAAGAACAGAAACTAGAATATAGCCAAAATATTGAAGCTAAAAAATCTATTATCAAAAGCAGTAAAGAAGTTATTGAAAGTGAAAAGTGGGAGTCAAAGACAGAAGAGATGAAAAGTTTTCAAAAGAAGTGGAAAACAGTTGGATTTATTCCAAGGAAATTAGATAGCAAGCTTTGGAGTGAATTTTCAAACTTACAAAAAATATATTTTGATCGATTAAAGTCAGGATATCAAAAATTGTCTACGGAACAAGAAGAACTTCAAAAAAACAAATTAGCCTCTATTGAAAATTTGAAAACTTTTACTTTTTCAGAAGACCCGAATATTTTAAAAAATGAATTCCATGCGCATTTGAAATCATGGAATACTCTTGGTAAACTAACTGAAGAAAATGAAGGAAAAATATATCATTCTTTTTCAAATGCATTAATATTTGGAGTTAAAAATATTAACCTAGATGTAAATATCAAAAATGAGCTCTTAAAAGATTTAAAATTACTTTTATTACAGGGAGATTTAAAACAATTACAAAAAGAATTGCAAAACGCAAAGACAAAACATTCATCTTTAAAAGCTGAATTAATTCAGCTTCAAAATAACTTAGCTTTTTTTAGTGATTCAAGTTCAACTAATTCACTGTTTAAAAATGTTGAAAAGCAAATTGAAAGCTGTCAAAACAAAATTTCAAAAGCCTATGAAGATTATATTGGCTTGAAGCAAATTAAAAATTTGCAAAGCAAAATTGCAAAACAAGCTAAAGAGTCAGTTGTTTTAAATGAAGAAAATGAAACTTCTAAAAAAGGTTAATTGTTTTTTTTTGCTTTTTTCCAAAACTTTTCCATTTCCTCTAATGACAATTCTGTTATAATCGTTCCATTCTTTTTAGCTTCTGACTCAATAAATTTAAAACGTTGAATAAACTTTTGATTTGTTCTTTCCAAAGCAGATTCTGGGTTTATTTTCAAAAAGCGGGCATAATTAATCAATGAAAATAAAACATCACCAAACTCAGCTTCAATTTCTGAAAATGAGTTAGACTCAATTGCTTCATCTAACTCATGTAGTTCCTCTTGAAATTTACTCCAAACTTGATTCTTAGTGTTCCAGTCAAAGCCTACTCCAGCAGCTTTTTCTTGCATTCGTTGTGCTTTAATCAAAGCAGGTAGACCATTAGGAACCCCTTCTAAAACACTGTTTTTACCTTCAGAAAGCTTAAGAGATTCCCAATTTTTTTTAACTTCATCATCATCTTTAACCTTAACATTCCCGTAAATGTGGGGATGCCTATAAATTAATTTTTCAGAAATCTCATTTGCAACATCAGCAATGTCAAAGGCTTTCTCTTCACTTCCTAGTTTGGAATAAAAGAAAATATGTAATAAAAGATCTCCTAGTTCATTTTTTATTTCCGTTAGATCTCTTTTTAAAATAGCATCTCCTAACTCATAAGTTTCTTCTATAGTTAGGTGACGAAGGGATTCGAAGGTTTGTTTTTTATCCCAAGGGCACTTATCTCGAAGATCGTCCATAATGTCTAATAAACGTTCTAAAGAGTCTAATTTTGATGCTTTAGAATTCATTTCTCTAAAGTATTATCTGGTTTTTTTGTTATAGATTTTGATTTTTCTAATACAATTAAGTTTTTAGCTACTAAAAGATTATACCACTGAATAATTTTTTTTATATCGCTAGGATAAACTCGCTCTTGATCATAATCTTCAATAATTTCAAAGAAATAGGATTTTAAATCAATATTAGATGCTTTGGGACTAACTTTTGCTATTGAACCATACTCGTGTTTTAAGATTCTATTAAAGATTTCATTTAAAGGAACTTCTTTTCCAATACAATACACTTGAATTTCATTTAAAAAACTTATTTGACGACTTACAGGACTTGAAATTCGTTTATCATCAATTAAGGAAATTGCAGTAATTCCTCCACGAGTTTGAGCTTCCATTTCAAATAATCCCTGTCGACCAGAGATGGATAAGATTTTATCTAATTGCATAATTATCTTTTTTGTTTTTTTGGAAATTTCATGGGATAATCTACTTGAATATCTCCTTTTGATATTGATGTTAATTTATTTTTTAAAAGACGTTTTTTTAGTGAAGAGAGATGATCTGTAAATAAAACACCTTCTATATGATCATATTCATGCTGAACAACACGGGCAGATAAGCCTTTCAAAACTAATTTTTGTAAGTTGAAATATTCATCTAAAAATTCGATCCTAACTCGCTGATAACGACTAACATCTTCTCTTACATCCGGTATACTTAAACAACCCTCATTAAAATCCCAAAGCTCTCCATCTTCTTTTATGATTTTAGGATTGATAAAAACCTTCTTAAAGGATCTCAAAAACTCAATTTCATCATTATCCAAGCCATCATCTTCACTGAAGGGAATAGTATCAACAATAAAAAGTCTAATAGATACACCAATTTGTGGAGCAGCTAATCCGACACCATTGGAGGCATACATAGTTTCCCACATATTTTTAATGAGCTGTTCTAAATTAATATAGTCGTAATTAACATCAACTGCTTCTTTTTTTAAAACAGGAGTTCCGTAAGCTACAATAGGTAATATCATTCTGTATTCAATTTATATTCTAAATAAGATTGTAGAATCAAAGTTGCGCTGACTTGATCAATCATTCCTCTATCTGCTCTCTGTTTCTTTTTTAATCCAGAATCTATCAATGTTTGAAAAGCAATTTTAGAAGTATAACGTTCATCATATCTTTTAATCTCTTTTTCTGGAAAATTCTGCTTGAGCTTTTTAATAAAATTATAGATTTTTGATTCTAATAGAGAAGGATTACCGTCTTTTTGAATGGGTTTGCCAACTACAAAAAGATCCACCACTTCTAATTGACAAAAAGATTTTAAAAATGGAATAACTCGATCTGTGGGAAGATTTTTTAGTCCACTAGCAATAATTTGATTTGGATCCGTACAAGCTATTCCTGTTCGCTTAGTTCCAAAATCAATCCCGACTAAACAACCCATTTGTTTTTTTTACAAATATACTTTTTTCATAAAGATTTACTTTACAACAATCGCATCGAATTCTTTATATTTGAAAAAAAATGAAAATGCAAGAAATCATTGAAGCAGCATGGGAAAATAGAAATCTACTAAAAGAAGAAAAGACTAAAGAAACAATTCGAAAAGTGATTAATCAGCTTGACGAAGGAAAACTTCGTGTTGCAGAACAAAAAAACGTTGATTGGCATACCAATGAGTGGATTAAAAAGGCAGTAATTTTATACTTTCCAATTCAAAAAATGGAAACTTTAGAAGCAGGGCCTCTTGAATTTTATGATAAAATCCCGCTAAAAAATGGCTACAAAGAAAAAGGAATTCGAGTTGTTCCTCATGCAGTTGCACGACATGGAGCTTATATTTCAAAAGGAGTAATTCTCATGCCTAGCTTTGTTAATATAGGAGCATATATTGATAAAGGAAGTATGATAGACACATGGGCAACTGTCGGAAGTTGTGCTCAAATTGGAAAAAATGTACATGTAAGCGGAGGTGTTGGGATAGGGGGAGTTTTAGAGCCACTTCAGGCTGCTCCAGTAATAATTGAAGATAATGCCTTTTTAGGTTCTCGTTGTATCGTTGTAGAGGGAGTTCGAATAGGTGAAGAGGCTGTATTAGGCGCCAATGTTGTCCTTACTAGATCAACCAAAATTATTGATGTTACAAGTAATGAACCAATCGAACGTAAAGGTTTTGTACCCCCAAGATCTGTAGTTATTCCCGGTAGTTATTCCAAAGCTTTTCCAGCTGGAAACTTCCAAGTACCTTGCGCTTTAATTATTGGCCAGCGTAAAGAAAGTACAAATAAAAAAACATCTCTTAACGAGTCCCTTCGCGAACACAATTTAGCTGTTTAAGGTTTGAAATTACCATGTCTAAGTGTAGCAGAAATTAATTTAACTAATAATCTAAATTTAAAGATCCTAAACACAGAAAGCTTTGATTCTAGAATTTTGGATGGGGTAGACTATATTGTATCTTTGAAAAAGACTAATAAAGTTAATCTTATTTCAAAAGTGATTAAATTGAAGTTGAAAGATTCGTTAAAGCCCTAAGTATTTGAAATTACAAGATGATTTTACTGAAACACTTAAAAGTCAGCTCTTTAACGTTTTAAAAGAGGTTGTTTCTGATTTGGATATTAAAGCCTATGTAATTGGTGGCTTTGTACGTGATCATTTACTGAATAGGAAAGAGAAAAATGATGTTGATATAGTAGCAATAGGTTCTGGAATCGATCTCGCTTATGCAGTTCAAAGAAAATTAAGTGGGGCCAAACCGGTTAAAGTATTTAAAACATATGGTACTGCAATGATTCAGTGGAATAATATTGATCTAGAATTTGTAGGTGCTCGGAAAGAATCCTATAGTTATGAAAGCAGAAACCCAAAAGTTAGCTCAGGAACTTTAGAAGATGATCAAAACCGAAGAGATTTTAGCATTAATGCGATGGCTATCAGTTTAAATAAAATAGATTTTGGAAAAATAGTTGATCCCTTTCAGGGACTAGAAGATTTGAAAAAAAAGATTTTAAAAACTCCACTTAATCCAAATATCACATATTCAGATGATCCACTTCGTATGCTTCGTGCAATCCGATTTGCCAGTCAATTAGACTTTAAAATTGAAGAAACCTCTTTTCAAGCTATAATTGAAAATGCTGCTCGAATTGAAATTATTTCAAAGGAACGAATAGTAGATGAGCTAAATAAAATTATGCTGACCCCAAAACCTTCAAAAGGATTTGTTTTATTAGAAAAGACAGGATTACTCACATACATTCTGCCTGAATTATTGGCTTTAAAAGGTGTAGAAGAAATTGAAGGCCACACTCATAAAGATAATTTTTACCATACTCTCGAAGTAGTAGATAATTTGTGTAGAAACAGTAATGATCTTTGGTTAAGGTGGGCAGCTTTACTGCACGACATTGGCAAAGCACCTACTAAAAAATTTAAACCTCCAACTGGATGGACCTTTCATAACCATGAATTTTTAGGTGCAAAAATGATCTATAAAATTTTTAAACGACTTAAAATGCCATTGAATGATAAAATGAAATTCGTTCAAAAGATGGTTCTCATGAGTTCACGTCCAATAATTATTGCTGAACATCATGTTACTGATTCTGCTATACGTAGATTAATTTTCGATGCAGGTTCGTTTATTGAAGATCTTATAAAATTATGTGAAGCAGATATTACTACAAAAAATCCAGAACGTTTTAAACAATATCACAACAATTTTAAAATTGTTCGTGAAAAAATTATTGCATTAGAAGAAAAAGATCATTTGAGAAAGTTCCAACCTCCGATTAGCGGAGAAGAAATTATGAATTATTTTAAATTAAAACCTTCAAAAGAAATTGGCATGATTAAAGAAGCAATTAAGGAGGCTATTTTAGAGGGTGAGATTTCAAATGAATTTGAAGCAGCCTTCAGAAAAATGAAAGATGAAGGAAAAAAATTAGGCCTTTTGCGTCATGAAAAATAAGTATAAAATCCTTATCATTTCCAGCCTAATACTAGTTTATTTAGTAATAGCAGCAGGATCAGTAGTGAGAATGACAGGAAGCGGCATGGGATGTCCAGACTGGCCAAAATGTTTTGGTTATTTAATTCCACCTACAGAGCGAGTTCAATTAGACTGGAAATCCAATCATGAATATCAGGAGGGTGAAGTAATCATTTTGAATGAAAGCTTAAGAGTTGCTGTTAAAGATTTTATTTCCCTAAAAGAATACAAGAAAACTAACTGGAGTAATTACACTAAACACAATTATGCCCTGTTTAACCCCAAACATACTTGGATTGAATTTATAAATAGACTTTTGGGAGCACTAGCTGGTTTAGCAACTTTTTTATTACTTATTAGTGCTTTAATTCGAATAAAAAAAGATCTCTGGGCAAGTATAGTGTCATTACTAATAGTCTTTGGTATGGGATTTCAGGCCTGGTTAGGTAAAACAGTTGTAGACTCTAATCTACTTCCATTCAAAATCACTATGCACATGACAGTGGCATTAATAATAGTTCTTCTACTTGTTTTTTTACTTCAACGAGAAAAAATTATTATTGAGAAATTACCTAAATCTTCAAGTTTTATTTGGATTTTAGGGTTGGGACTTATATTAACTTTAATACAAATTGGGATGGGAACCCAAGTGCGACAATTTATAGATGATCAAATGCATAAAACTAATATAAATCAAGCTTCTGAATGGCTTAAACGTCCTCCAATTCTTTTTTATATTCATCGTAGTTTTTCGTTAATTGTTATTTTGATACATGGTTATCTTGGTCTAAGATTATACCAAAATAAATATATTCCCAAGGTATTTAAAATAATTCTTGGTCTAATTGGCTTTGAAATTCTCACTGGAATTTGGATGTATTATTTTGATTTTCCATTTTCTTCACAACCACTTCATTTAGTTTTTGCCTCATTGTTATTTGGAGCACAAAGTTATTTTATGATTACTGTTAAAAAACAACTATGATATACCGTATTAGAATTATTCTAGACTTTGAAAAAGATGTACTCCGTGATATAGAAATAGAAGAATCAGCTACACTTGAAGACCTACACCATTCGATCACTCAGGCTTTTGGATTTTTGGGTAATGAAATGGCATCCTTTTATAAGTCTAATGAAGATTGGGAACAAGGAGAAGAATTGGCCTTAGAACCAATGGATTTGTCGCAACCAAAGATGGATGAAGCTCCTTTAAATACGATATTTTCATCTAGTTTACATAATCTTATTTACGTTTACGACTTTTTAAGTCTTTGGACTTTTTTTGTGGAGTTGATTGAAACAGGAGAATCCTTTTCCGCAACTACCTACCCTAATTTAATTTATGCTCAAGGAGAAGTTCCTGACGAAGCTCCAGAAAAAAAGTTTGAAAGTGAACAAGGAAATTTTTTCGAAGAAAGTGAAGAAAACGATCTAGAAGAAAACGATTATAACGACAGTGATTTTTATTGAAATAGATTATACATGTCAACTTTTTCGTAGTGAAAACGAACAAAGTTGAATGAAGCCTTCATTATATCTCCTATAGATTTACTTTCTGCAAAAGATTTTTCATTAGTAAATTTATAAATTTCATTTCTTAAACGTTTTAAATTTTCTGGTCGTGTCAAGGTTTCTTCTTGCATTATTTCGACTAATCTTTCCAAACGATCGCCTGACGTAATAATCCTTCGCGCAACAGTTGATCTTTCCTCAATCTTATATTGATTAATAGAATTTTGATTTAGTTTAGTTTTAACCACCTCCATTATTTCAAAATTTTCTTTGAAAAATTGAGGCCGATAAACAGAAAGCCTTCCTTCAAAAGATTGTTGATCAAAATCAATTGGGCGAATCTTATAAATAACTTGATCAAAATCATGTGTAGGAACTACAACATAATTATATGAACGCATATCTCCCAATAAACGAATCATACATCTTTCATTAAACTTCACATACTCTTTTGCTATTTGAGACTTTTCTGAATCATTACATTTTGACAAAAATTCTTTGATAAAAACATCGCCAGGGATTCCTGCAATATGCTCTTCAATAAGAGTACTATCGTTTACTAGAAAATTTAGATTATGAGGAGAAAGCATATGTTCAAACTCGAGTCCATAAATCCTTGAAGCATCTGTTTTTTTTAGATAATAATATGTGAAGTTGTCATTTAAAATATTCCTAATCTTAATTCGAAAAGGTTTTGAATTTCCAAAAGTACAGTAATCAATTGCATCAACATTTAAATAAGGAATTCCAGATACATTTCCATCGGAATGTAAAAGAGTATATATTTTTTTTAAATTATAATCAATCTCTCTACGCTCACTGTCTGTGTAATAAACTCTAACCCAAAGGGTATCTTCATCTTTTTTATCATAAACGGCAACAGAACCTGAAAAACGAAGTAAATCTTCGTAAAAAATAGGTGTATCAATCCAGCGATCATATGCTTTTAAAAAAGATGCTAGTTCAGATGATATCGGATAAAATGGTTTTTTTTTTGAAATTAATTTTTCTTCCATTCCCTCTTTTTCCCAAATGTACTATCTTTTGCGTAACAATTAAAGTTGTCAATCGTTTATTATATTAAGTTCATTTTATGGGGGAAATTCTTTTGAAAATTGAAAACATTAGTAAATATTACGGAAGCATAAAGGCAGTTGACAAACTGTCTATTACTATTAAAAAAGGAAATACATATGGTCTTTTAGGACCAAATGGTAGTGGTAAATCTACTACTTTAGGAATGATATTAAACGTAGTTAATCCGTCAGAAGGAAGCTTTGAATGGTTCGAAGGAAAATTGAATAACCATCAAGCACTTAAGAAGATAGGCGCAATAATTGAACGTCCCAATTTTTATCCATACATGACAGCTATTCAAAATCTTAAACTAATTTGTCAAATAAAAAAATGTTCCTATGATGGCATAACGGAAAAACTTGAATTAGTCGGACTTTGGGACAGAAGAAATAGTAGGTTTAGTTCATACTCTTTAGGAATGAAACAACGTCTTGCTATTGCAGCAGCTCTAATCAATAATCCCGAAATATTAATATTAGATGAACCAACAAACGGCTTAGACCCTGAAGGAATTGAACAAATTCGAAAACTTATTAAATTAACAGCCTCTAAGGGTACAACTATAATTTTAGCATCTCATTTACTTGACGAAATTGAAAAAACGTGTAATAAAGTGATTGTTTTAAAAAATGGGAAGAAATTTTATGAGGGTCCAACTGATCAAATTACTCAAACACACGGCTATTTTGAAATTGGAGCAACTGATTTAAAAAAACTTAAATTATTTTTAGAGTCTATACCTCAAATTAAACAATTGAAATGGAATGATCCTTTTTATCATGTATCCCTCAATGAAGCATTGAGCGAAGAAAAGTTTTCACAATTATTAGCTAATGAAACAATTTTTATTACTCACTTTGTAAAAAAACAACCTTCTTTAGAACAAGAATATCTAACCTTAATACAGTAATAATTTGATTCGTCTTCTAGTTATTGAACTTCATAAGATTTGGTACAATAGAATATCCAAAACTCTCATTTTTGGATATTTTTTATTGATTTTTAGTGTGGCTATTTTTAGTACTCTTAAAGTAGAAATAGGACCAATTGAATTTTATTTTGCAGAACAAGGAATTTTTGATTTTCCTTACATATGGCATTTTAATACATTCATCATTAGTTTACTGAAGATATTTTTTGCTGTGGTAATTGTTGCAATGATTGGAAATGAATACTCATACCGAACTTTAAAACAAAATTTAATTGATGGATTAAGTAAAAAAGAATTTATACTCTCAAAGACATACACTATTCTAGCCTTCGTTATATCATCTACCTTATTGGTTTTTTTGATTTCATTAATTCTAGGTATTCTGTATTCAGATTATACCGAATTATCAATAATTTTTTCTGATCTAGAATATCTCATAGCATTTGCTGTAAAGCTTTTTGGCTTTTTTAGTTTCTGTTTATTTTTGTCAATATTAATTAAAAAATCTGCTTTTTCACTTGGTTTTTTGGGTTTTTGGCAAGTTTTTGAAGGGATTTGTTATGGTTTAATGAAATGGAAATTATCAGATTCAATTCCAAAGCTTTCTGCAGAACAAATCTTTCAGTTTTTTCCACTAAATGCTATGTCTAATCTTATTAAAGAGCCTTTCACTAGACTCTCTGCATTTCAGAATATTGCTCAAGAATTTGGTGATGGATTTAATAAAGATTATTCAGTTTCTTCATTAGGTTTAATTATCGTTTTATTTTGGTCATTTTTATTTATTTGGGGGGCCTATTTCATTCTTAAAAAAAATGATTTATAGTTTCTTTCACTCAAGTTCTATAAACTTAGTGTTATATATCTTAATTTTGAATTTTTAAATTTAATATGCAATTTAAACTCGTTTCAGAATTTAAACCAACTGGAGATCAACCCCAGGCTATTGAAGAAATTGTATCTCAGTTTAAAAACAAAGACCCATACATAACACTGCAAGGAGTTACAGGTTCTGGAAAGACTTTTACAATGGCTAACGCAATTGAGCGTTTACAAAAACCAACACTAGTTTTAGCTCATAATAAAACCCTTGCAGCTCAACTTTATTCGGAGTTTAAACAATTTTTTCCTGAAAATGCAGTAGAGTATTTTGTGTCTTATTATGATTATTATCAGCCAGAGGCATATATTCCTTCTAGCGGAACTTATATTGAAAAAGACTTGTCAATAAATGAAGAAATTGAAAAACTACGCTTAAGCACTACCTCTTCACTCCTATCTGGTAGACGTGATGTAATCGTTGTGGCTTCAGTTTCTTGTTTATATGGAATTGGTAATCCTGCGGAATTTGAAAAAAATGTTATAAAAATTAAAAAGGATCAACAGATTTCAAGAACACAATTGATGCAAAGTTTGGTCCAGAGTTTGTATTCTAGAACTACAGCTGAATTCAGTCGAGGAAACTTTAGAGTGTTGGGAGATATTATTGATATTTTTCCAGGATATTCTGACATTGCATATAAAGTTCATTTTTTTGGGGATGAAATAGAACTTATAGAAGCATTCGATCCAATCAATAACTCCCGCCTAGAGCAATATGAGAAAGTCAATATATATCCGGCTAATATTTTTGTTACCTCACCCGAAATCCTTCAAAATGCAATACAAAAGATACAAGAAGACTTAGTAAAACAAGTAGATTATTTTAAAGAAATCGGAAAGCATCTGGAAGCTAAAAGGCTTCTTGAACGCACTGAGTTTGATTTGGAAATGATACGGGAACTAGGGTATTGTTCAGGAATAGAAAATTATTCTCGATACTTGGACGGACGAGATCCAGGAACACGTCCATTTTGTTTATTAGACTATTTTCCAGATGACTTTCTAATGATTGTAGATGAAAGTCATGTTACTATTTCTCAAGTTCACGCAATGTATGGTGGAGATCGGAGTCGTAAAGAAAATTTGGTAGAATATGGTTTTAGATTACCTGCTGCCATGGATAATCGGCCTCTAAAGTTTGAGGAATTTGAAGCATTACAAAACCAAGTTTTATATGCAAGCGCTACTCCAGCGGATTACGAATTGGAAAAAACTGAAGGCGCTTTTGTAGAACAAATAATTCGCCCTACTGGTCTTTTGGACCCAGTTATTGAAGTACGTCCAAGTTTAAATCAAATAGATGATTTAATTGAAGAAATTCAGCAACGTGTGGAAAAAGACGAACGTACTCTTGTTACTACACTTACCAAGCGGATGGCGGAAGAACTCACCAAATACTTAAGTCGTGTAAATATACGTTGTCGTTATATTCATAGTGATGTTGACACTTTAGAACGAGTTGAAATAATGCAAGATCTTCGTAAAGGAATATTTGACGTGCTTATAGGAGTTAATCTATTAAGAGAAGGTCTCGATCTTCCTGAAGTTTCTCTTGTTACAATATTAGATGCTGATAAAGAGGGGTTTTTACGTTCTGCTCGTTCACTAACTCAAACAGTTGGTCGTGCAGCAAGAAACATTAATGGTAAAGCCATTTTGTATGCTGATGTAATTACAAAAAGCATGCAAAAAACAATTGATGAAACCAATTATCGTCGAAAAAAACAAATCGATTATAACACAAAACATAAACAAATCCCTACAGCTTTAAATAAATCTTTAAACAGTGCACTTTCTAAGAATTCAGTTGCCACTTATGCTTTAGAACTAGAAAACCGTAAAGAAGCAGAAGAGGCAAATCGATATTTAACCAAACCTGAAATCGAAAAGCGAATTCGAGAAGTTAGAAAAGCTATGGAAAAAGCTGCAAAATCATTAGACTTTTTAGAAGCAGCAAAATTTCGAGATGAAATCAAAGTTCTACAAAAACAATTATAAATAGATTTTAATAATTTATTTTTTTACTAATCGATTAATTCTAATAATTAAATAAAGGAGATGAAAAGAATATCTTTCACAATATTTATATTTTATATTTCACTAATAACTCTGTCATCAAAACTTTCAGGTCAAGAAATTAGTGCTACTATTGTCGATAGCTTATCTAAAAAACCAATTTCATTTGCAACAATTTATTTGTCTAACAATAAAGGTGTTGTTTCCAATGAAGATGGTGAATTTAAAATATCATATGACTTGACTTCAAAAAAAAATGATTCCCTATTTATATCATGTATGGGATACAAAAAGTTGAGCTATCCTATTTCTAAATTTAAAGATTCTATAATCTACCTACCTCCTACTTCTATTGAATTAAATTCGATTATTCTGTCAAACAATACACTGACCGCAGAACAAGTAATAGAACAAATAAGACAGGAAATTCCCGTAAAATACGAATTAGGATTCACAAAGAAAAAGTTATTTTTTAGACAATCGGGCATAGAACAAATTATTAAACTCAATGTGAAAATTAAGAAAAGCTCCATAAATGAATTCAATCAAACTTTTTGGGATAGTACCTTAAAAAAAATTCCAAGAAAAGCAGAAAGGCACAATGAAATCTTAGGAAATCTTTATGGTGATTTTTCAATAATTAATCAAAAGCTAGAACTCAAAAAAGCACTCGAATTAGAAGATAAAAAAGTTACTGCTGTTTTTAAAAATATAGAAAACCTTTTTGGCACTATTTTAAAAGAAAACGTGAAGACTGATTCGTATTTCAAAATCCGTACAGGTATACTTGGAACTAAGGTAGATGCTAATAAAATCTTTGACTCTAAGGATCTCGATACATTAAGTATTATAAAAAAGGATAGTATTAAAAAAAACTCTTTCCTTCAATCAAGGAAAAGAATTATAACAAATATAAATCAGTTATTTAAAGATGAAAAACTAAATCTTTTTATCTTAAAAAAATCTAAAAAGTATACTTTTAAAATAACCAAATTTACTTATTTTGGTGAAACACCTGTCTATATTATATCGTTTGATCCTAAAGAAAATGAAGACTATAAAGGAAAAATTTATGTGGATGCAGATCAAATGACATTAATACGATTAGAGTATAAGAACATTAAGAATATTCGTGATTTTAAATTACTGGGTCTTTCTTATAAAGAAACTTTAAAAGAAGTAATTATCCAATTTAAAAAAATGAAATCTGGAAAATACACCATACAATACCTTGAATACGTTACTGGATCTGATACAATGATTAAACGCCCCTTGGTCATTACCGAAAAAAATAAAATTGTTAAAGGGCGTAATAGACAAAATCAATTGAAAATGAATTTGGACATGTCTCAAAGACTATATCAAAAATATCAAATGGTTGTTTTTAAAACAACTCCAATTTCAAAATTAGAGTTTGAAACCTTTAAAGAAGAGACGATAATACTTCCTGTAAATTTAACCCAATACGATCCGACTTTTTGGAAGGGATATAATATTATTGAACCTAATACTGCTATCAAAGGTTTTAAAACCAAAATTGACTGATTTGATTTTAAATTAAATTACATAAAAATTCAAAATTGTTTTCATCTAATTATTTGATTTAAATTAGCTAAAAAATTGAATGAAACAGATACTTTTTGCTTTTTTAACTCTATTGCTTTGTATTGGGTGCCAATCAACCAAAACAAATAATACCCCTATTCTATTTACTGTCAATTCCTTTGACGTACCTAATAATAAAATGGATGTTACTTTTTCAATCACTAACCCAACCGATAAAATCTGGGAAGGAGGAAAATGGTCATTACACTGGAATCAAATCTATGGGTCAGTTTTAACTGAAAGTCTCCCAGAGGAAATAACTTATACTTCTGTTAACGGACAACAATATTTAATATTTAATTTTGGTGAATCTTACAGTTTAAAACCTGGAGAAGAACTGAATTTTTCTGTAATACAAACAGGAATAATGTCCCGCCTTGTTATGGGACCTCAAGGATTTTTTATCCATAATGCTAAAACAAATTCTACTTTAGATTTGGAAAGTACTATTCAATGGAGAAGTGCAAAAGGAATTGAAGAATTGAATATTCCCTCGGCGGCTGATCGTTACTCATCCTATGAGGGAATTGAACTTTTATCTAAAACAGACTTGAGTTGGATAATTCCAGTGCCTAAAGAAGAAGTATTTAAAGGAAATTATAGAGACACTCCTTCTGAGTATAATATTACTTTTGAAACTTTTGACATTGATATCGATTTCTTAATAAAGCGTCTTCAAGAAGGTGTTAAAACACCTATAAAAGAATCATTCAAAGGAAAATCAAATATCTCTATTAAAAAAGATGTTAAACTAACTAGTGAAGCTTATGCTTTGGACATTAATGAGAAGAATATCGTAATCCATGCCTCTACTAAAAAAGGGGTTTTTTATGGTTTAGAGTCACTTCATCAAATTCTAATCATCGCACAGAGAGAAGGAGAGAAACTTCCTATTATTAATATTAAAGATAATCCACGTTTTAAAAATAGAGGTTTCATGACTGATGTAGCAAGAAATTTTTTTCCAAAAGAAAAAATCATGCAGATTTTAAATTATATGGCACTTTATAAGCTCAATAAATTAGATTTAAAAATGTCAGATGATGAAGGTTGGCGTATTGAAATTCCTGGGATTCCAGAGCTAACAGAAATAGGTAGCAAACGTGGTTTTACTTTAGATGAAAGTGACCGACTAATTCCTATGTTTGGATCTGGTAGTGGTAAAGAATCTTCTTCAGGAAGTGGCTTTCTAAGTCGTGAAGATTTTATATCAATTTTAAAATATGCCGATCAACTTCATATTGAAGTTGTCCCTCACATTAGCTTTCCTTCTCATGCTCGGGCTGCCATTGTTGCTATGAAGTCAAGATACAACAAATACAAAGCTCTAGGTGATTTAAGCAAAGCTGAAGAGTATATGCTTCACGATCCTAAAGATAAAAGTGAATACCTATCAGCTCAACTTTATAATGATAATGTAATTTGTATTTGTAAAAAAAGTTCCTATCATTTTTATAAAAAGGTAATACTAGAAATTAAAGCTATGTATGAAACAGCAAATCTTTCAATGAATGTATTTAATATTGGAGCAGATGAACTTCCCTTTGGTCCTTGGCGTAAATCTCCTGAATGCAAGGAATATATATCTCAAAATTCAGATATACAAGACATCGATGACCTTTACCGATACAATATTGAAATTCTCAATAAATTAATAACTAATGAAGGATCAGAGATGGCCGGATGGGAGGATGTTCTATTAATTCGTTCCGAAAAAGAACAATCTGAAATAAATATCGATGAAAAATTACTCAAATTAGATTTTACTCCATATGTTTGGAACAATACATGGGGCGGAGGTCGAGAAGACATGATTTATCGACTTAATAATTTAGGGTTCAAAGCGATAATGAGTAATTCTTCTGCATTCTACTTTGATATGACAGATGATCGGGACATTGAAAATGGTGGGTTGAGCTGGTCAGGGTACGTTAATTACAAAGATAGCTGGGGTACTGAACCACTTAATGTTTTTGCAAACAAAGTGAAATTAGAGGCACTAGGTATTAATAAGGAAACTGTAACTCAAAAAGAACAGCTCAAACCTGAATCGGTTTCAAACTTCTTAGGTATTCAATCACAACTCTGGACAGAAACTGCTAATTCTGAAAAATGGTTGGACGAACTATTTATGCCAAACCTAATCATTTTTGCTCAACGCGCATGGTCGGCAAAAGAATCTTGGTTGGAAAAATCAACTCTAGAACAGCAAAAACCTTTACTTAATAAATCATGGAATTTATTTGTTAATAATATAGGGCAAAGACATCTAGCTATGATTAATGATTTATATGGAGGTATACAACATGATTTACCTAAACCAGGTGGAATTATTGAAAATGGTATTTTAAAAGTTCGTCAGCAATTCCCTGGTCTTGAGGTACGCTATACCCTTGATGGATCTAAACCTTCAAAAAATGATCCTCTTTATTTTAAACCCATTACAATAAAAAGTAATGCATCAATAAGCCTTCGAACTTTTGACACAAAAGGCAGAGGAGGAAGAATAATTGAAATTAAATAAAAGTAATCATGGAAACAGAAAATAAACGTTTATTATCTCTCGATATTTTGAGGGGTTTAACCATTATTTTAATGATTATAGTTAATGATGCTGGATCATGGGAATCTGTTTATGCTCCACTTTTGCACGCTGAATGGAATGGAATTACACCAACAGATTATGTATTTCCTGGCTTTTTATTTATAATCGGAGTTTCTATTGTGTTTTCCCTAACCAAACAAATTGAATCTGGAAAAAGTCGAATGGAAATAACCAAAAAGATTGCTTGGAGATCACTTAAAATTTATTTAGTTGGAGTTTTTTTATGGTTATGGCCCAATTTTGATTTTCAAGATATTCGATTTGTTGGAGTATTACAACGTATCGCTTTTGTCTTTTTTTCTTGTGCTATACTTTTTTTATATACTTCAAGAAAGACACAGTTTTATATTGGAGCATTTATTATAATAGGGTATTGGATACTTATGGCTTATATTCCTATACCAGGAATAGGGATGCCAGATCTATCTGTACCTGAAAAAAACTGGGCTCATTTTTTAGATCAATTACTTATTCCAGGAAGATTATATAGACACACATGGGATCCTGAAGGATTTCTGAGTACATTTCCAGCCATTGTAAATGGACTTATTGGAATGCTTGCAGGTTATATATTACTTCGAAAAGAAGAGCTCAAAAATAAACTTAATCAAATTTTTTTCCTTGGTTTTATTTTTCTGTTATCGGGGGATATTATGCAATGGTTTTTTCCATTTAATAAAAATATTTGGAGCTCGTCATTTACACTTTTTACAGGAGGCTTAGGAATGCTCGCTTTAGGAGCCACTACTTATTACTTTGACGTTAAAAAAAGTAGATTCCGTTTTCTTTTAGCACATGTTTTTGGAGTAAATTCCATTTTTGCTTACACATTATCCAGTCTATTAACGGTTGTTTTCTATAATTCAAAATGGTTAGGAATTGCTTTGAATGGGGAGTTTATGGGATTATGGAGTAATATTGGGCTTCCATTAAAATTAGGCTCTCTAGTTTATGCACTTCTTTATGTTGTAGTAATTTGGATACCTACATATTATCTATTTAAAAAGAAAATTTACATCAAGCTTTAATTAAAAAAGAATCGATCCCTTTGTAAAGACCGATTCTTAAAAAGAACAATTAATTGACTTAATTAGCTGATTTTAATTAACTTTTTTGGCTGTGGTAATGATTCCTTCAGTTTTGGTAATGAAATATACAATACTCCTTTCGAATAATTTGCATCAATTTTTTCAGCATTTACAATATCGGGGATACTAAATGTCCTTTTAAAGCTGTTATAGCTAAATTCTCGACGAGTATAACTTTCATCTATTTCTTTGTCGTCTAATGAGGAAGAAATAGATAAAACATTATCTTCTATTTCAATCTCAAAATCTTCTTTAGTTTTACCTGGAGCTGCTAATTCAATTTCAAAAAGTATTTCTAATTCTTTGATATTAACTGCGGGAAACGAGTTTGACTCTGAAGGTGAGGATAAATTCCTATTAAGATTTAAAAAATCATCAACTTCAAAAGGAAAGAAGGGTCTTTGTTTACGTATTAAATTCATAATTTTTATTTTTAAGTTTAACAATATTATTTGTTATACTTAAAAGCAAAAAAAAGACCAAACTATTTTTTTGACATTATGTCAGTTAATTTCTAATATTAACTGACATAATGTCAATTATGAAATTGCCTCCTGAACTCTATCAGCAGCTTCTTGAAAAGCAGTTGCTGAAAGAAAGTTAAATCCAGAGGTATCTATAATCTTTTTAGCAATATCTGCATTGGTACCCTGAAGGCGAACTATAATCGGAACCTTAACAGCATCACCCATATTTTTGTAAGCATCTACAATTCCTTGAGCTACTCGGTCACATCGAACTATTCCACCAAAAATATTAATTAATATGGCTTTTACTTTTGGATCCTGTAAAATTAAACGAAAAGCAGTTTCTACACGAGCCGCATCTGCAGTTCCACCAACATCTAAAAAATTTGCAGGCTCTCCTCCAGATTGCTTAATCAAATCCATTGTGGCCATGGCTAATCCAGCCCCATTTACCATACAACCGACATTTCCATCTAAATCAACATAATTTAAACCTACTTCACGAGCTTCAACCTCTACAGGGTTTTCTTCACTTAAATCTCGCATCGACTCAATGTCTTTATGTTTAAACAAACTATTGTCGTCTATCGTGACTTTTGCATCTACTGCGATAATTCTATCATCAGAAGTTTTTAAAACAGGATTTATCTCAAATAAAGAAGCATCAGAACCGACATACGCTCTATATAATGCACTTACAAATTTAGTCATATCCTTAAATGCTGCTCCAGAAAGACCTAAATTAAATGCAACTTTGCGCGCTTGAAAAGGTATTAAACCTAGAGCAGGATCAATTTCTTCATTGAAAATTAAATGAGGTGTTTTATCGGCTACAGCCTCTATATCCATACCTCCTTCAGTTGAATACATTATCATGTTACGCCCAGTTGAACGATTCAATAGAACTGACATATAAAATTCTTTTGGCTCAGATGCACCAGGATAATAAACATCTTCAGCAACCAAGATTTGATTCACCTTTTTTCCTTCGGATGGTGTTTGTGGAGTTATCAATTGCATTCCAAGAATATCACCTGCTATTGTTTCTAATTCCTTTATGTTTTTTGCTAGTCTAACGCCTCCTCCCTTTCCTCTTCCACCTGCGTGAATTTGAGCTTTAACAATATGCCATTCACTTCCTGTTGTCTCTGTAATTTTTTTACCCGCTTGTAATGCTTCAGAAATAGTTGTAGCTACAACACCACGTTGCACAGTTACTCCAAAACCGGCTAAAACTTCTTTACCTTGATATTCATGTAGATTCATATGTCATTTCTAAATTGAGGTGCAAAAATAGATAAACGAAAGCGTATATTGAAGACTGCTGAGTAAAAATTTTTGTTATAAACACAACATTTAGTTGTGATTTTATATTCTTTCAGACTTTACTTTGTAATCGATTAATTTCATTACTATTTTTACATTTTTTAAAGAACATAATGAACGATTCCATATTACAAAATATAGCCCAGCAAGAAGGAGGTCCAACATACATTTACGATTCTGCTAAAATTAAACAACAATTTGAACGACTTCAAAATGCATTTCATGGCATAAAAAACTTACGCATTAATTATGCTTGTAAAGCTCTGTCTAATATTTCTGTTTTGAGCTTTATGAAATCTCTAGGCTCAGGATTAGATACAGTCTCAATTCAAGAGGTAAAATTGGGAATCAAAGCTGGGTTTGAGCCTAAAGAAATTATTTATACTCCAAATGGTGTCTGCTTAGACGAAATAGAAAGAGTTGCAAAGATGGGAGCTCAAATAAACATAGATAGTCTATCTATTTTAGAGCAATTTGGAACTAAACACCCAGAAGCACCTGTATGTATTCGTATAAACCCACACGTAATGGCAGGGGGAAATAGTAATATTTCTGTTGGTCATATTGATTCTAAATTTGGTATATCAATCCACCAAATTCCACATGTTCTTAGGATTGTAGAAAATACAAACATGACTATTAACGGTGTTCACATGCATACGGGGAGCGATATCCTAGATATAGAAGTTTTTTTATATGCAGCAGAAATATTATTTGATGCTGCATTACAGTTTAAGGATCTTGAATTTTTAGATTTTGGAAGTGGGTTTAAAGTACCCTATTACGAGGGCGATATTGAAACCAATATTGAAGAGTTGGGTGAAAAACTCACCGAACGCTTTCATCGCTTTTGCACTACTTATGGAAGTGATTTGAAGCTTGCTTTTGAACCTGGAAAGTTTTTGGTTAGTGAGGCTGGATACTTTTTAACTAAAGTTAATGCTGTAAAGCAAACTACCTCAACTGTATTTGCTCAAGTAGACTCAGGGTTTAATCACCTACTTCGTCCAATGCTATATGGGTCACATCATGAAATTCGAAATATTTCCAATCCAGGTGGAAAAGAACGTTTTTATACAGTAGTGGGTTATATCTGTGAAACGGATACTTTTGCCAATAATAGGAAGATTGCAGAAATCACAGAAGAAGATATTTTAGTCTTTAAAAATGCTGGGGCCTATTGTTTTACTATGGCTAATAATTACAATTCTCGCTACCGCCCTAGCGAAGTTTTATGGCATAATAACAATGCACTTGTTATTAGAAAAAGAGAAAACTTTGAGGATTTAATCCACAATCAAGTGATGGTTGATTTTAAAGAAAAAGTAGGTAGCTAATTAATTTTACTTAAATTATTTAAGCATGAATTGTAAGTGTTTATAAATTCCTTAACTACTTCAGAAGCTGGTTTAATAGAATCAATTTGAGCCGCTACTTGACCTATCTCTAGCTCTCCCTCTATCATATCACCTTCAAACATACCTTTTTTCGCTCGCCCTCTTCCTAAGAGTGATTTGAGTTCTTCTACAGAAGCTCCTCCCTGGTATATTTGATCTATTTTTTGATAAAAAGAATTTTTAAGCATTCGTACGGGAGTTATTTCTTTTAATGTTAAAACTGTAGCTCCTTGCTTAGCCTTAATTACCTCCTGTTTAAAATTTGAATGTGATGAAGCTTCTGGGGTTGCTACAAAGCGTGAACCCACCTGAACCGCATCTGCACCAAGAGCCATTGCTGCTAACATTGCTGGACCCGATCCAATACCACCTGCTGCTATTAATGGAACATGAATTGATTTCTTAATTAAAGGGATTAAAGTCATGGTAGTCGTTTCCTCTATCCCATTATGTCCACCTGCTTCAAATCCTTCTGCAACGATTGCATCAACCCCACAATCTTGGGCCTTTAATGCAAATTTAACAGAGCTTACAACATGAATAACAATACATCCGTGAGACTTTAAGTATTTTGACCAAAGTTTTGGATTACCGGCTGCGGTAAAGACAATTGGAACATGTTCTTCAACTATTACCTTCATTAACTGATCAATATCAGGGTAAAGCAATGGCACGTTTACACCAAAGGGGTTTTTAGTAGCAACTTTACATTTCTGAATATGCTCCCTAAGCACTTCAGGATACATTGACCCAGCGCCAATCAAACCTAAACCTCCGGAATTACTTACTGCTGAAGCTAACCGCCATCCACTTGCCCAAACCATTCCAGCCTGAATAATTGGATACTTAATATCAAAGAGTTGAGTAATAGAATTATTCATATTAAAAAATTAGCATTTTTAAATTATTGAAAACCTTAATTACAAATAAATGTATTAAAATATAATTTAGATTTTCAATGTTTTAGATATCAATTGTTTACAATTTCACCTAAATAATCTTATCGAAGAACTTTGATGTTATTCATAATAAAAAGTTAAAATTTAAATGGTTTGAATTAGCTCATATTAAATTATTTGATAGTTTTACTAGATATTTAATTAAATAATCAATTAATGAAAAAAATAAGCATCTCGAAATTAGCATTTCTATTTTGTTTTTTTGTTTTTAGCAATTATGCTATTTCACAACAAACAATTACTGGAAATGTAAGCGATGATAACGGTCCGTTACCCGGAGCTAATATAATTGAAAAGGGAACTCAAAATGGAGTTAGTACTGACTTTGATGGAAATTACCAAATCACTCTTGAAAGTGACTCTAGTTCAATTGAAATTAGCTACACAGGTTTTTTTAGTCAAACCATTAAAGTTAGTGAGCAATCCTCAATTGATGTAATTCTAAAACAAGACAGTCAACTTTTAAACGAAGTGGTTGTGACTTCTTTAGGTTTTAAAGTCTCAAGAGACGAACAGGGTTCAGCATCTTCTGTGGTTAATACTGAAGCTGTTGTTAGATCTGGAGAACCAACACTTTTAAACACTCTTAGTGGAAAAGCCGCAGGTGTACAAATTCGAAGAGTAAGTGGTGATCCAGGTGCTGGAGCTACCATAAGAATTCGAGGGGCAAATACCATATCCGGTGCCAGTGATCCTTTATTTATAGTAGATGGTGTTCCGATGAACAATTCATCAAATTATAATAGTGGTGATGGCCGTGGTTCCCGATCTGGAGGAGTTTCCAATGGATCAAGAATTAATGATCTTAATCCAAGTGATATTGCTACTTTAGAAGTTCTAAAAGGAGCCTCTGCTGCTGCTGTTTGGGGAAGTAGAGCTGCCAATGGTGTAGTAGTAATCACCACTAAAGAGGGTCAGTCGGGAAATGCAAAATTTACATTTACATCAACTTATTCAATGGATGAAGTTTCTGAAAGAATTCCTATGCAAGACACTTGGGGACAAGGACGTGCAGGTGTTTATGGCGCTACCCGAGCTGAATCGTGGGGTGACTATATTCCAGATCGGACAGGTGGAGCAGATATTTTTAATACTTCGGGACAATTTTTTACTGCTAGAGACGGAAACGTTTATTATCCTATTACAGCTAAAAATTCAAAAGAAACGTTTGTTGACAAAAACTGGGATAATGCAGTTCAAACAGGAACATTTTTTCAAAATGATTTAACAATTAGTGGAGGGGCAGATACAGGGAAATATTTTTTCAGTCTTTCTAATATAACTCAAGAAGGTATAATTATAGGTTCAGCTTATGATAGAACAAATCTTCGATTTAACTATAATGCTAAATTAAATGATGTAATTTCCTTATCAAATAAAATGGCATACACTTATAGTCTATCTGATCGTATTCAGCAAAGTTCAAATACAGCAGGTATAATGTTAGGTTTACTTAGAACTCCTGCTGATTTTGATAATACCGATTACATAGGTACATATACTAGTTCATCTGGAGCTGAAACTCTCAATAGACACAGATCTTATAGAAGATACCTAGGTAACTCACAGAACCCAAGCTACAATAATCCTGGTTGGACTGTTAATGAGCAGACCTCTAGGGCAACTGTAAATAGAATAACTGCTACACCTCAAATAACTATAAAACCAAATAACTGGCTTCAAATCATTGGAAGAGGTAATATAGATTTTTCTGATGATAGAAGAACAACATTGTATCCCATAGGAAGTGCCGGTAGCGCATTTAACAATGGAGCATTTTTTGAGAGTGAAATAGCTCAACGTCAATATAGTTTTGATTTAATTGGACGAGCTACTTCTGATCTTACATCAGATATTAGTCTTACATCAACTGTAGGTTGGAGTTTAAACGATAGAACATACAATAGAAATTCAGGAAGCGTAACTGGGTTTTTAGTAGACTCTCAAAAACAAACAACATCTTTAAACTCTGCTGCCGAAGCAACTAGTTTTGACAACTTTAGAACCTTTAGAAAATCAAATCGAGGATATGCTGTTTTAAACTTTGACATGTTCGATCAGTTATATTTAAATTTTTCTGGAGGAGTAGAGTCTTCTTCAACTATAAAAGGAACGTTTTTTTATCCATCTGTTGATGCAGCATGGAACTTTACAAAAAGTACTATAAACTCAAGTGTATTGTCTTTTGGAAAACTTCGTGCGTCATGGGGGAAAGTAGGTGTTCAGCCTTCACCTCATCAATTTCAAACACTAGCTGAAGGAGGTTTTAGTTACTCTTCTTACAGTGATCCATTACGTGTAGATTCTTTTGGAGGAGGTTTCAGACTAGATAATAATTTAGGTAATCCAAATCTTGAACCTGAAATTAAAACAGAATGGGAAATTGGAGCTGATCTTCGCTTTTTAGATGATGACTTAACTCTTGGTTTTACCTACTATGACAATCAAATTGAAGGAATTCTTTTGGATGTCAATCTATCTCCTTCATCAGGTTTTTCTACACAATATGGTAATTTTGGAAGCATGACTAATAATGGTCTTGAATTGGATCTAGGATGGAAAGCCATTAATAAAGATAATCTTCAGTTGACTACTTCTTTAAATTGGTCAAAAAACACAAATGAAGTAACTGATCTCTATGGGACAGAAACTATAAATCTTAGTCCTGGAGCATCTGCTAGTTCTAGAGCTATTGTAGGTGAACAACTAGGGGTTTTATTTGGAACAGGCTCTCAAACAAATCCAGATGGAACTTTATTGCTAGATGCCAATGGATTTCCACAAATAACTCCTAGTCCTGTTATTCTAGGAGACCCAAACCCTGATTGGAGAGCTGGATTAGGATTTAATTTAAATTATAAAAAACTGAGTCTTAATGTTGTCGTTGAGCACTCTGAAGGTGGAGATTTCATGCCAAGAACCTTATGGGTTCTTCACAGATTTGGGACTACAACAGCTACTTCTAATAGAGAAACTCTTAGTCAAGACCTAGTTAATTATAGAGGAAATACAGTTACCGCAGGAACCACTGTAAGAGGAAATATAAAAGATTTTGGCGGAGGGCAAGTTTTATTAGATGAAAATTGGTACAGAACAGGAATTGGCGGAGGTTTTGGTGATAACCAGGCATATAATTTCGGTGTCTATGACGCTACTTTTACTAAAGTAAGAGAACTTTCATTAAGTTACCTTATAGATAGTGACGGATTGAATTATATTCTTGGATTAGATAATATTAAGTTAACCTTAACTGGTAGAAACCTAATTAATATTAATAATGTTCCTGGAATAGATCCGGAGACAAATCAATATGGTGTTGGAAATGCACTTGGTCTAGATTATTTTACTAATCCACAAACCAAGTCTGTGTTATTTTCAGCAGCCTTTAATTTTTAATTAAGAAATCATGAAAAAAATAATATACACTGTACTGTTATCTCTTTCTCTAGTCTTTACAATATCATGCGAAGACTTTGTTGATGGAATAAATGATAACCCAAATGACATCATTGTTAGTGATGTCCAAGAGCGCTTATTTTTAACAGGTGCACAATTAGCGAATGTTCAAATTAATTGTGGGCATTTGAATCGAATTAGTGGAATGTACTCTGGACAACTAATTGGATATTCATCTTTATACTCAAATATATATGGTTTCAGTTTGTCTACAGCTGAAACTAATGATGAATGGTTTCAGATATATGTTGGAGTAATAACTAACATGAGACACATAGCAAATAATTCTGAGAATCAATTATTAGTTGGAATTTCAAAAGTAATTGAAGCTCATGCTGTAGGAACTGGAGCATCACTTTTTGGTGACATACCTTATTCTGAAAGTGGTGATCTTGAAATATCAGATCCAATATTTGACTCTCAAATAGATGTTTACAACAATGTTATAACATTATTAGATAATGCTATTTCAATCTTAAACTTAGCCCCAGCAGGAAGTATTTCTGAAGATATATATTTTGGTGGTGACAAAGCAAAATGGATTGCTGCAGCTTATACATTAAAGGCACGTTTTTATTTACATCAAAAAGATTATTCCAGCGCATTTTCTGCAGCTCAAAATGGAATATCTTCAGCTGATGGAGATATGATGTATACCCCCCCTGGAGAGGCAGGTGCTGGAGACAGAAATCTTTTTTGGACTATTTTAGAAGGGTCCCGTTCGGGAGATATTGGTAATAGCGATCAAGGTGAAAGCTATTTAATTAAAATGCTAGATGCCAGTAATGTATTATCTAGAAATAACTCTAAGACAGATGAAACAGCAAGAAAAGAATTCTATACAATTGATTCAAGTGGTGGTGTAGCAAATAAGGGAATAATTGAAGAAACTCAACCTCAGAACATGGTGACATTTTTTGAAAATGAATTGATATTAGCTGAATGTGCTGCTCGTAATGGAACCCTAGAGAATGGATTGCCTTATTTAAACAATGTTAGGACTTGGATGAATAGTGGTGGTCATGTTAATGCTAATTTTCAAAGTGAGGCTTATTCTTATTTAGCATATGATACGACAGATTTTGCAAGTGGTGGAATTGAAAATCTTGATGGTATTAACTCAAAAACTGCATTTTTAAGAGAGGTTATTGAAGAAAGATATGTGTCAGGATTTGGTATGCATATGCCATACAATGATTCAAGAAGACTTCGTAAATCAGATGCTAATATAGCAGTTCCATATTTATTGTATGATGGGCCGCAAAGCGGTCCTTGGCCTGAAAGAATGCCTTATCCAAGTATTGAATTAAATTCTAATTCTAATGCACCTGATGACGATCCAGGTATTTTTGTAAAAACTAAGGTTAATGAATAACTAATCAATTAAACTTGAAAGGCTTGTGTTTACACAAGCCTTTTTTTTTATATTGACATTAAAATTAATTTTTAAAATGAAAAAAATATTTAGAAAATTATTATTATTTACATTCTTAGTAACATTTTTATGCTGTAATAATAATAAAAAATACTCTAATGATATTATTTCTTCTGCACATCCCCTAGCATCATTAGCAGGAAAAGAGATATATAGAATGGGAGGTAACGCATTTGATGCTGCTGTAGCGGCAGCTTTTAGTTTGGCTGTTGTAGAGCCGAGTATGAGTGGAATTGGCGGTAGACTTCAATCTATATTTCAGACACAAAATGGAATTATATCTGGGATTGATGCTTCTACAGAAGTACCCATTTTATATAAACCTACAGAGGAAAAACATTCATATGGTTATCCAACCATTGGAATACCCGGGGTTGTTGCTGGTTTAGTCAAATTACAGAAAGACAATGGGGTACTTACCTTAAAAGAAGTTCTAGGTCCAGCTATCAGATATGCTAAAGAAGGATTTTTAGTTCTTCCAGGAGAAGCATTAAGACAAAAAATGGCTATCGAAAAGATTAATGAGTTTGAAGGAACTCGTCATCATTTTTTAAAATCCGACAATACATCTTACAAAGCTGGAGATCTTTTAATTCAAAAAGATCTTTCCATGGTTTTACAAAAAATTGCTAATCAAGGACATAGAGGGTTTTACGAGGGTGAAATCGCTCAAAAGATAGTTTCTGATGTTCAAAAAAATGGAGGTATTCTAACTCTTGATGATTTAAAAAACTATAAAGCTTTAACATCGAGGATCGTTGAAGGTAAATATCAAGGTCATGAAATACATTCATTATACCTCCCTTCATTTGGAGCAATAACAATTCAAATTTTACAAATTTTAGATAATTTATCACCAGTGAAAACTGAAGAAGAGTGGGCTGTTAATATTGGAAAAGCAACCGAAATAGCATATCAGCAGAGAAAGCATCAAATTAATGAAGATTCTCTTCAGCTTATATTATCTTATGATAGAGCTAAAATATTTGCTAATAAAATCGAAAATAACACTAAGATGACTTTCAATTTTGATTATAAAAATTCACCTAAGTCATGGGTTGCTGAAATTGGTCATACGTCACACCTAACAGCTGCCGATGCAAATGGAAACATTGTTAGCTTAACTCAAACAGTTGGGCCTAATATGGGGTCAAAAGTTGCTTCCAAGGGACTAGGGTTTATATATGCAGTAACTCTTGGTGGATATTTAGGAGATTACAAACCTGGAGATAGAGCAAATTCTCATATTTCACCAACTCTAATCTCTAAAAATAATTCGCCTGTTTTAGCTCTTGGTGCTGCAGGTGGAAGTCGAATAATAACCGCTGTTACTCAGGTTGCAAGTAGATATATTGAACAGAAAAATACTCTTAAAAAATCACTCATGCTTCCAAGAGTTTATCCTTTTGAAGATAGCTTATGGATTGAAGATCATTCTGGTGTAAAAGAACTGAATGCAGAGCTTGATATTACCATAAACCCTTATAAAATGATTGATAAAATTGCTCGTTTTGGAAGAGTTCACGCAGTAGCATTAGACTCTATTAACAACAAGTGGATAGGAGCTGCTGACCCTGATTGGGAGGGTACTACAGAAATAAATCAGAAATAGTGATAAAAAAATCAATACTTGTACTTGTTGTTTTATACACAACTTTAGTTTTTTCTCAGGACAAAGAAGAAATTTTATTTGTCGGAAATAGTTTTACTTTTTACTGGAATCTTCCATCTGTTATTCAAAAAATGTCAGAAGAAAGAAATCTAAATTGGAATATAATCCAATCTACTGCTGGAGGAGCATCCCTCAAACAACATTGGTTGGGTGAAAAGGATCTCAATACAAAAAAACTAATTGAAACGAATTATTTTTCTAAGATTATTTTTCAAGACTATAGTACATATCCTATTATTGCTATTGATACTACAAAAAAGTATTACACACAATTTAAAAATTTAATTCCATCAAACACAAAGACCTATTTTTATTCTACGTGGATGTATCCAAAAATAGATAATCCCAATAGGGATTTACTTAAAAAAAATCCTATTGAAAAAAATATTATTGATTCTGGAATTAATGAATCAAGTATGTTAATTCTGGTTGGTAAAGCATTTGATAGATTTAAGTCAAAATATCCAGAACACAAATTACTAGGAGATGATATCAAACATCAAAGTGCAAATGGCACTTATCTTGCAGCTTGTGTCGTATTTTCAACCCTAAGCAATCAATCATCAAAGGGATTGTCTAATAGATACTCTGGTAAAGATAGTAATGGAAAAAAAATATATTATATTTTTACTAATGGCGGTGTTGCAGAAAAATGTCAAGAAATTGCTGATTTAATTGTTTTTAATAATGAATAAATTGAAGGTTTCAAGCACTTCCTTTTTATTTATTTTTCTTATAATAAATGGTGCCTGCTCATCTAGTGATGAAAATGAGAATATAACTATCACAGAGACCAATAAAGATAATCAAAACATTAATCAAGGTCCAATTCTAAGCTCAAATTCAACAGGTGTTTTTCGTTTTAAAACTGAAGGTTTTATAAGTAATAAGACAATCAATGTCTATTATCATATTCCAAATGGAAATATTGAGTCAATGCCAATATTAATGTCATTTCATGGGGGTTCAAGAAATGCTATCGATTATCGTGATCACTGGATAAGCATGGCTGACAATTCTAATTTTATGGTTTTTGCTCCCGAGTTCGATTCTATTGATTTTTCTTCTGGTGATCAGTATAACCTAGGTAATGTTTTTGAAGATGGGGATAATCCAAGTACAGACACCTTGAATCAAAAGGAAGAGTGGACGTTTTCAATACTAGATCCATTATTTGAGTATATCAAAAGTGAAGTTTCTGGAAACCAAGAAAGCTATAATGGTTGGGGACATTCCGCGGGGTCTCAGTTTCTTCATCGTTTTGTATTATTTATGCCAGAAAGTAAATTAAATATTGCTGTGTGTTCAAATGCAGGATGGTATACTGTTCCAGAAACAGGCGTGAATTTTCCCTATGGATTAAATAAAAGTGAACTTTCCACTACCACTGTTAATATAGCTTTTTCAAAAAAAATTTATGTTCACTTAGGTGATCTAGACACTAATCCAAATGCCTCTTCATTAAGACACAATGAAATAGTTGACAATCAACAAGGTTTAAACAGGAGATCTAGAGGACGTTATTTCTTTAATATTTCCCAGAAAATTTCTAATCAAAATCAAACAGAGTTTAATTGGATAAAAACTGAAGAGGCATTAAATGTAGGTCATAACGCAAGTGAAATGGCTCAAGATGCAGTCAGGTATTTTTATCCTGAAGATTAACAACTGTTTTTTAAAGGTCACTATTATAATGTGTTCTTAGATATTCCAATAGAACTTCTGCTAACTCTTGAGAAAATAATGTTCTATTTTCGTTTGTATCTCTAACACCAATCATATTTAACTCAATCTGAATTGCATCTACTTCTCCACCATCTCTTGACCCGTAATTAGCAGTGTTATATCCTCCTGAAAAATAAAGATCTCCTTGTTTAGGAGCTACATCCTCATTTGAAGGAACCGAAGCGTAACCTTTTTGAGTTAAAAAAGTTCCCAGAGATGATTCTCCAGATAATAAATCAGTCAGTTTTAAATTATCTGAATTATTATTTAACAAGCCTTTTACTGATGAGTTATTGATAAAATCCAGACTATTAATTATTGAATTATTCATTCGCAGATTTGATGAGGATAATAGATAACCTAATTCAATTCTTTGTTCTTCATGAGATTGTCCATGAATATCTATTACCAATCCAGTACCGAATTGATTTTCAATTTGAGTTCTGAAATCATCAATTTTATTGTGGAAGAGATTCCAATAAGGCTCTGTCATATTATCACCACAATTAGAATCATTTAAAGATCTATTTAAGTCAAGTTTTTTTCTGTGTAAATCATTTAAAATGACATAAGGACTATAGCCTCTTATCTTTAATTGGGATTCTATTTCTAATGCAACATCCCTCGTATAAGTATCTCTGACCAAAGTTGCCTGGTCACATGTTCTTGTTTGTATCCATTCAGGCTCTACATCACCCCCATGAACAGAAATAATTAATAAGGGTAAATTACCTTGACGATAATCAATAAATTGACGCCAGTCACGTGCTTCATTTTTTTGTATGTCAAGCTCAATTAATTCTGTTTTTTCAATTGTATTTGAACAACTGATTAAAATAAATGACAGAATATATAAACATATTTTTTTCACAGTATGAATATAATTAAATTATAAAAAAGCTTTAAAACAAATGGAAATTAATAATACTACGATATAACACCAGAACCCAAGAGTTCATTTCCTTGATACCAAGCCACAAACTGGCCGGATGCAATGGCGGATTGAGATACAGCAAAAGAAACATAAAGACACTCATCAGTTTGATAAAGAGTTGCCTTTTGAAGTGGCTGTCGGTATCTTATTCGTACTTCTAAACTAATTTTCTCCCCCTCTTTAATTTTTAGATCGGGACGAATCCAGTGAATATCAACAGAATTTATTTTTAAGGCATTTCGAAATAATCCAGGATGCTTTTTTCCTTGACCAACAAAAATAGTATTGCCCTTCACATCTGTATCAATAACAAATAATGGATCTGAATTACCCCCCACTCCTAATCCTTTTCGCTGTCCTATAGTAAAAAAATGTGCCCCTTGATGTTCTCCAACTATTTTACCGTCTGTTTCGCTGTAACTTATTTTTAAGGCCAATTGAGAAAGTGATTTTGAAGTAGATTGTTGAGTTACATAACTTGAAAAATCACTTGGAACTTCAATGATATTACCTTTTTTAGGCTTTAATTGTTGTTGTAAAAAATCAGGAAGACTAACTTTTCCAATAAAACATAAGCCTTGAGAATCTTTTTTTTCTGCTGTAACCAATTCTTGTTCTAATGCAATTTTACGAACAGCTGTTTTTTGTAAATGTCCTATGGGAAATAAAATTTTAGAAAGCTGTTTTTGGGTTAATTGACATAAAAAATAAGATTGATCTTTATTTTTGTCAGCTCCAGAGATAAGCTGATGGGTAAATTCACCCATTGAATTTATAAAACTACTTTTTCGACAATAATGACCCGTAGCGACATAATCTGCTCCAAGGGACAGAGCAATCTGCAAAAAGACATCAAACTTGATTTCTCTATTGCATAAAATATCAGGGTTTGGTGTTCTTCCTTTGGAATACTCACTAAACATATAATCTACTATACGCTCTTTATATTCTCTACTTAGATCTACTGTTTGGAATGGAATTTTTAACTTTTCTGCTACTAGCATGGCATCGTTACTGTCTTCTAGCCACGGGCATTCATTAGAAATCGTTACTGATTCATCATGCCAATTTTTCATGAATAAGCCGATTACTTCGTATTCTTCTTTTAGAAGATATGCTGCAACACTGGAATCAACTCCACCAGAAAGACCAACAATGACCCGTTTCTTTTTCATATTGTAAAGATAAGCAGGATGTTATAGTTATTTACGTCCAGCTTTCTTTTGCTTTTCGGCATCCTCCATAGCCTTTTGAAGTCTTGAAGAAAACCCACCAACTTTTTTAGGTTTCTTTTTGTTCTCTTCAATTTTAGCATGGATTTTAGCATCATCAATGATGTAATTTTTAATTACCAGCATTAAAATAATGGTTAATAAATTTGAAACGAAATAATAAAGACTTAACCCACTAGCATAATTATTGAAGAAAAATAACATCATCAAAGGCATTAAGTAAATGATAATTTTCATGTTAGGCATTCCGGGCTGTTGAGGCATGGCCTGTTGACCCGTTGTCATTTTAGTATAAAAGAAAATTGCGATAGAGGCCAAAATAGGGAACAAACTGACATGATCACCGTAAAAAGGAATACTAAAGCCAAGATCAAGAACAGAATCATAAGAGGAGAGATCATCTGCCCACAAAAAGCTTTTGTCCCTAAGCACAAAAGCTACTGGAAAAAAGGAAAACAGGGCATAAAAAACGGGTAGTTGAATTAAAGCAGGTATGCAACCCGACATTGGATTTGCACCAGCTCGAGAGTATAATGCCATAGTTTCTTGTTGACGTTTTACCGCATCATCTTTATGTTTTTCGTTTAATACATCAATATCAGGTCGCAATACCTTCATTTTGATTTGAGATAAATAAGATTTATAAGTAACTGGAGACATTGCCAATCTTACTATAACAGTCATAATAATAATAGCGATTCCATATGATAAAAAGGAAGATAAGAAACCAAACAAGGGTAAAAAAATGATTCTATTTATCCATCCAAAAATTCCCCAGCCCATAGGAATAGACGCTTCTAAATCACCTTCTAGTTTTTGTAAGGCTTTATAATCTGTTGGTCCATAATAAAATTTGAGATTTGAATTAAGTTCACCTCTTACGGGATTTAAAGCATAGGAAGTTGAAAATGATTTTGTGAATTTCTCTTCTAGTTCTATTTCACTAACTAGATCTTTTGAAGTAAGTATTGCCTCTTTTATAGGACTATCTGGTATTAATATAGCACTGAAAAAGTGTTGTCTATAAGAAATCCAACGAAGGTCTTGACGAGTCTCTTTATCCTCTCCAGAAAGTGATAAATAATCTACTCGATCTACTTCATATCCAAATGTAAATTCAGTATATCGATTCTCATAATCAATACTTCTAGAGTTTCGAAAAACATCTGTTTTCCATTCTAAAGTTGGCGAAGTTGCTGCATTTACCAATCTTGAAAGACCAAGTGTTCTAATATTCATTGTATGCATGTATCCGTTTTCTGGGAAAAAATAATCAAATATGATATACTCATTATCTGACACATTTGCCTTCATTTCCAGGTGAATGCCTTCTGACTTTGATTCTAATCTAGGAGTAAAGTACATATCACGTGTATTTAGCACACGGCCATCTAAAGAAGAAAAAATAATATTAAAATCATTATTTTTATTATCAATCAATCTAAGCTCACTGGACTCATAATTATAAAAATCATTTAATTGAAGTTGTGTTAATTGACCTCCTTTTGTTTTTATTTCGTAATGGACATTTTCTGTTTCTACTTTAATATTTGGAATAGAATTTGAAATAAATAAATTCCCTAAATCACCATAAGAAGAGACCCTTTGCTGTTGTTGTATAGAATCTGGGATTTGATTCAACAATGGAGAAGAAACCTCGTTAGCTTCTTCTGAATTTGAAACAATCGAATCTTGATCTTGATCTTGATCATTTTTTGGACCGTTCTCGTAGAGCATCCAAGTCAGTATTAATGCAATTAAAATAAATCCTATAAACTGATATGGGTCAAACTTTTTTTCTTCCATAATTTTTTATCCTAGGTTAGGTTTTTCTTAGCTAAACTGGCCTTAACAAAAGCCCTAAATAAAGGGTGAGGTTTAGAGACAGTACTTTTGTACTCTGGATGAAATTGAACTCCTACAAACCAAGGATGATTTTGGTTCTCAATAATCTCAACTAATCCAGTTTCAGGATTGGTTCCGGTAACTTTAAAATTTTCGTCAAATACTTTATCCAAAAAATCATTATTAAATTCATAACGATGTCGGTGACGTTCTGAAATAGATTTAACTCCATAAGCATCTTCTACTTTAGAACCAGAAACAAGATCACAGTCCCATGAACCTAACCGCATAGTACCACCTTTATTTGTAATACTTTTTTGTGATTCCATTAAATCAATCACTGGAACAGAACAATTAGGATCCATTTCAGTTGAATTGGCCTTAGTAAAACCAGCTTTATTTCTTGCGTATTCTATAACAGCCATTTGCATTCCTAAGCAAATACCAAAAAAAGGCAAATTATTTATTCTTGCATACGATATTGCAATAATTTTACCTTCAATACCTCGCTCACCAAAACCAGGAGCGACTATTAATCCATCAAGAAATTCAAGTTTTGAGGCTACATTATTTTTATCAATATGTTCAGAATGAATACTTACTACATCAATTTGAGTTTCATTAACAGCACCTGCATGAATCAAAGACTCTAAAATAGATTTATAGGAATCCTGTAATTCAACATATTTTCCTACTAATCCAATTTTTAAATTATGTTTTGGGTTTTTAAACTTATTTAAGAATTCATTCCAAGATTCTAAATTTAAGCGTTGTTTTGGCTCCAAATGTAATTTACCTAAAACAACCTTATCCAAACCTTCCTCAAGCATTTTTAAAGGAACATCGTATATTGTCTCTACATCAATGGATTGTATAATAGCTTCTCTTTTTACATTACAAAAAAGAGCTAATTTTTCTCTTAAATCTTCGGTAAGCTCATATTCTGTTCTACAAACAATGATATCTGCAGAAATACCACTCTCCATTAAAGTTTTAACTGAGTGCTGTGTGGGTTTTGTTTTTAATTCACCTGCAGCTGCCAGATAAGGAATCAAAGTTAAGTGAATTACTACAGTGTTTTCTCTTCCTAAATCCCATATCATTTGCCTTACAGATTCAATATATGGCAATGACTCAATATCACCTACAGTACCTCCAATTTCTGTAATAACTATATCGTAGTCGCCAGTTTCCGCTAAAAGACACATCCGTTTTTTAATTTCATTAGTGACATGAGGAATTACCTGTACTGTTTTTCCTAAAAACTCACCGCGCCGTTCTTTTTCGATAACACTTTGATAAACTCTTCCAGTTGTTACATTGTTAGCCTGTGAGGTACTAACATTTAAAAAACGTTCGTAATGACCTAAATCTAAGTCGGTTTCAGCTCCATCATCGGTCACGTAACATTCACCATGTTCATACGGATTTAGTGTACCTGGATCGACATTAATATAAGGATCAAATTTTTGAATTGTAACTTTAAAATTTTGGGCTTGTAAAAGTTTAGCTAGAGAAGCAGCAACAATTCCTTTTCCTAAAGAAGAGGTAACACCACCAGTTACGAAAATATATTTGGTATTGGACATCCGGTTGTTTTTCTTAATTAACTTACCGGGCTCAAATTTACGAAATCAATAGCAACTTCTTACCCACATTTACCTATTCTTTTATTTCTATGATTTCATATTGATCATGCTGTAAAATATAAATTGAATTATTAGAAAATGATTGATTAGCTTCTTTTATGTAAGAAAAACGACTAGAAATATATTCTGTCTCACCAAATTTCAGGGAAGATTCTAAATCTTCTGCAATGGCTATTCTAAAAATTCCATCCATAACAACATCATATCCTCTAATAGCTTCTTTATTAGGAGGCTTTCCAAATTCATTAATAAACGCATTTATAAAATTCTGATTTTTATCAAAATCTAATGGCTTAAATCCAACTGGATATGTGAATTTAACACCTCCTAAAACTTTTCTTGAAAGATTTTCATTATCATATGCATTACTGCGGTAGCTAGTGAAAACTTGAACCTCACGTTCTAAACGATTTTGAGAGTTAAACTGAGATATAGCACTAGCTATTAAAGGAAAAGACTGAGTTTCTAGAATTATTTTATTGGGAATTGAATCAATCAATAAAGAGTCCACTAACTCAGGTAAAATATAATCTGCTTTTTCTGGCCTCAAAATTATTGCCCAAGGAAATTGCTGTTTAAACTGCTTTTCCATCTTCCTATTTAAAGAATCTGTAACAATAATCAGATTATGAGTTGAGTCAATACGAGTTCCCAAAAATTGAATCATTTTTATTCTAAAATCAGATTTTTGAGTTACTGACTGAAAAACATTTTCACGTTTTATAATAGGATTTGATGAAAGGGGCGATATTTTAGAGATATTTTTTAAGGAGGATTGGTTTGAAATAAAATTAAAATTATTTGGTATCAACGGTCCAATTATTAAATCAACATCATCGAGTTCTCCCGATTGAACTATTTTTTGTAAAGTATTTTGATTGTTTTCTGTATCAAAGGTTTTAATTTCAATATCAATTCCTTTTTGAGCTGCTTGAATAGTTGCATAACGAACCCCCGAATAAAAGTCTAAAGATATAGTATGTAAGTTTCTACTTGATAAAGCAGTTTGAGTATCTTGAACAGAGTCGAAAACAATCTCATTTGCTTTAAAGGGCAATAAAACCCCAAGCTTAATTTTTCTTATTTGAATAGTGGAATCTAATAAATTAATTCTTTCAACAAGTAAATCATTTTCAATTTTTAATTTTCCACTTTGAGATCCAGGTATTTTCAGAATCATACCCTCAAGAAGTCCCGTTAACCTTAAAGTTGGATTTAATGAATCTAAAACAGATTGATTTACCCCTAGTTTTTTCTCAATTCGATAAAAACCCTCCTTTGGTAGAACCTTATAATAATTATGTATAATATCATTTTTAGGAATGATATTTAAAAAATCTACTTGTGGAACTTTTATTTGTTGTCCAATTTTAAGCCCTTCAATAATATTAGGATTTAGAGAATCAAGAATAACGATGGTAGTTCCGTATTGATATGCCAAACGCCATTTAGTTTCTTTTTCCGTTACCAAGTGTGTTATGAAATTTTGTGTTTCATCTGGAGTTTTCTTTGTCAACTTTCTCTCAACTGGGGTTAATAATAAATAAACAGGGATTCGTAAAACCATACGTTTTTGAATACCAATACGCTCAACCAATGGATTATACTCCAAAAATTGTGCTTCTGAAATCTGATAGCGTTCTAAAATTTGATTAAGCGTTTCTCCCTTTCGAACCCTATGCTTATCGAAAGATTCTGGTGATTGAGCACCTAAAAAATTCCCTAAAAAAAGGAAACATAAAAGAGCTAAACCTGTTTTACCTATTTTCATTAGAAGTAAATTACAAAAATTATTCCCATTCAATAGTGGCGGGTGGTTTTGAGCTAATATCATAGACTACACGATTAATACCTTTGACATTATTAATGATTTCATTAGAAATTTTTTGTAAAAAAGCATAAGGTAAATCCACCCAATCAGCAGTCATACCGTCAGTAGACTGGACAGCTCTAAGTGCAACACAATTCTCATAAGTTCGCTCATCCCCCATCACCCCTACGCTATTCACAGGTAAAAATATAGCTCCCGCTTGCCATATTTTATTATACAAATCCCACTTTTTTAATCCTTGAATAAAAATAAAATCTACCTCTTGAAGTATTCTGATTTTATCTCTTGTAATTTCACCCAAAATACGAATTGCCAAACCGGGTCCGGGAAAGGGATGTCTTCCTAAGAGCTCTGCATCCATACCCATACTTTTTCCTACTCTACGAACCTCATCTTTAAACAACATCCGTAAGGGTTCTAAAAGTTTAAATTTCATGAAATCGGGAAGACCTCCCACATTATGATGTGATTTAATAGTTGCTGAAGGTCCATTTACAGAAACAGATTCGATAACATCAGGATAAATAGTTCCTTGACCTAACCAAGCTGCTCCATCAATTTTATGAGCCTCTGTGTCAAAAACATCAATAAAGGTTTTGCCAATAACTTTCCTTTTAGTCTCTGGATCAGAAATTCCTTCAAGTGAATCTAAAAATTGATTTGAAGCATCAATACCTTTAACGTTTAAACCCATTCCTGAATATTGATCTAAAACTTCTTTGAACTCATTTTTTCTTAAAAGACCATTATTGACAAAAATACAATTCAATTGATCACCAATAGCATGGTGCAATAACATTGCTGCAACTGAAGAATCTACCCCTCCAGATAGTCCTAAAATAACTTTTTCGTCACCAATAGTATCTTTCAATTTATTAATGGTCATTTCCACAAAAGAATCTGGCGTCCAGTCCTGCTTTAAATCAGCTATTCCGACAAGAAAATTTTCTAATATTTGTTTTCCATCTGATGAATGATATACTTCTGGATGAAATTGGATGGCATAAGTTTGCTCATCTTTTAATTTAAATGCAGCATTCTTAACATCTTCTGTACTTGCTAAACATTCTGCTCCTTCTGGAAGCTCTAAAATGGTATCAGCATGACTCATCCATACCTGACTTTGGTCAGATACACCTTTGAAAAAGCTATCATCATTATTAACTAGGGATAAATGAGCTCGTCCATATTCACGGGTATTAGATGGGCTAACCTTTCCTCCAAAAAAATGAGCTAAATACTGGGCGCCATAGCAGACTCCCAATAATGGAAGTATTCCTTTGATTCTATCCAAATCTGGATGTGGAGCATTTTCGTTTCTAACCGAAAAAGGAGAGCCAGATAAAATAACAGCTTTAAATAAAGATATATCCTTGGGTAGATTATTAAAGGGGTGAATTTCACAATAAATAAAAAGTTCTCGAACTCTTCGAGCAATTAATTGTGTATACTGTGAACCGAAATCTAGAATAAGTACTTTTTCTTGCATAGGTAAAATTACAATTAAATCTTAGGTTGTAAAATGGTTTTAAAAAATTAAACAAAAAACTTGTGTTAATATTCTATCATCACAAAATTTGAATTCATTGGGTCTAATGCTTTAAAAAGAATAGGCAAAAATGAATCTTCCATTTCTAAGTAAAAATCAACAAAATTAAGTGTTCGCTCTTGAAGTGTATCATCTGGAAACAAGCCATTATGTAATTCCATTAAACGCTGAGTCTTGTCTAATAAGACTCTTTTTTGAGCTTTTAATAGTCTTTTCTCTAAATATTCAATGCCCTTGAATTGTTTAATCTTTTGAGCTTCAACAGCTCCTTTAAACGACTTGTCCGTTTGCTCTACTAAAATATTTAAATGATCAAACTGTTCGTTTAATTTTTGTTTCAAAAAAGATAAATCTAAATTAATATTACTAATTTGATTAATTTTTTTGTTTATTAAACTATTTCTTTTTAAAAATAAATCTTTCTTTTCTATATTGAGTTTATTTATTTTTTTTCCCAACTTTTCAGAATATATTATAGCTGAATTTCTAAGTAATAGAATAGGAAAAGGAACATTTAATCGATCAAAGTTGTTTTTTAACTGAAACCAATAAGCTAATTCTCCCCCTCCTCCTATGTAGCACAAATTTGGCAAAATAACTTCTTGATAAACTGGACGAAGAATTACATTGGGTGAAAAGCGTTCAGGATATTTTTTAGCTAATACTAAAAATTCCTTTTCATTAAATCTTTGATCAGTTCCATTTAAAACAAAATCTTCTCCCTCTTTTTCTATTCTATAGCGACCTGAATCTGTTAAATAAAATAGATTAATTTTCCTTGGATTAACTTGAGGATTATAATCTTCCCTAACTTTTTTAATTTTATCTATCTGCTCTTTAACTGATTCAAAAGAGTTATACTCATTCAATTCTTCTCTGATAATTGGTGAGAATAATAATTTTAATTCCTTGTTATTTGGTTCTAAAACAACTAATCCATATTTACCAAATAACTGATCAACTAATCGAAAGGTGGCTTCGGAAAGATTATCTCCTTTTTTATAGCTATTTAAAATCCATTTTTTTACTGTTTGCGCAGCGGATGAGTCACCTAAGTTACTTTCAAAAACATCAAGCGATTCCATCAAATCAATTAATGGCAAATCTCCAACTGCACCAGCGGCTTCTCGTGGCCAAAAAACATTTTTATCACGAAAACGAAATGAACTGATTTCTTCAAAATCATGATCTTCACTAGCCATCCAATATATTGGGATAAAATTCGATTCTGGATATGCTTTTTTAAGTTGATCACATAGATTAATGGCACTGATTATTTTGTATAAAAAATACAAAGGCCCAGTCATTAAACATAGTTGATGTCCAGTGGTAACTGTGAAGGTATTTTCTTTATCTAATAAATTTAAATTTATTTTAACGGCTTTAGTTGGTTTTAGAATTGAATACTGTTGACGCAAAGTCCTCGAAAGTACACTGCGCGTTTTGATTGAAAAACTACTTTTCTTTGCCTTTATTTGAGCTTTAAAATTTTTTATATTAGGATGAAGTCCGTAAAAGGGCTGTAATCCTTTATCTTCTTTTAAATAATCACAAATTAAAGAAGAAAAACGACCAGTTTCCTGGAATGCAATGTGTTCCGTGCGCATAGATTAGTTTCTGTAAATATATTTGTTTTTTAGCAAAAGGAATTTACACTTCAGCTATAAACTGTATTTTAGTAACTAAATTTTAAATCTATGTGTAAAAAAGGTCTTACATTATTATTTTTGTCTGTAGCCTTATCGATTAACGGACAAATTCAATCACCAGATGAATTTTTAGGATACAAATTGGGAGAAACGTTTAGTCGACATCATCAAGTGGTTGATTATTATAAATATTTAGAAACTTCCTCTCCTAATGTAAAACTACGTGAATATGGAAAAACTAATGAAGGAAGATTACTTCAGTTAGCTTTTATCTCAAGTTCAGAAAATTTAAAAAATTTAGAAAAAATACGAAACTCACATCTTCAGAATAGTGGTATGGTTTCTGGTCCAAAAAATAATGCCAAATCTATTGTTTGGCTTAGCTATAATGTTCATGGAAATGAATCCTCAAGCACAGAGGCTTCTATGAAAACGATACATTCACTTATCACTAAATATAAAGATTGGCTTGAAGATACGATAGTCATAATAGATCCTTGTATTAATCCTGACGGAAGAGATCGTTATGTAAACTTATATAATCAAATAAAAAGCTCACCCTATGATAATGATCCTTTTACAAGGGAACACAGTGAAGGTTGGCAAAATGGACGAACAAATCATTATGCATTTGACCTCAATAGAGACTGGGCATGGGTTACTCAAATTGAATCTCAGCAGCGTCTTGAACAGTACAACAAGTGGTTGCCACATATTCATGTTGATTTCCACGAACAAGGAATTAACAGTCCATACTATTTTGCTCCTGCTGCAGAACCTTTACATGAAGTTATATCAGATTTTCAAAAAGATTTTCAAGAAGCCTTAGGTAAAAATCACGCTAGCTATTTTGATAAAGAGGGTTGGTTTTATTTTACCAAGCAGCGCTTTGATATCCTTTACCCAAGTTATGGCGATAGCTACCCAATGTATTTAGGTGCAGTCGGAATGACCTATGAACAAGCTGGGGGAGGCCAAGCTGGTCTGGGTATTCATAATGATGAAAATATTGAATTAACTCTAAAAGATCGAATTGAACATCATTACACTACAGGAATTTCAACGGTTCAAATGGCTGTAAATAATAAAACTGCTTTAAATACAAATTATCAAAATTATTACACTGATACAGATTTGGAATATAAAAATTTTATTATGGAAGGACATCCTGATAAATTAAATGCATTAGCTGAATTTTTAAATAAACATGAAATAAAAAGCTTTCAGCTTAATGAAAAAACATCCATCAAAGGATTCGATTATCAAAAACAAAAAATCAATACTACATCATTTTCAAAAAACGCATTAATTGTTCCTACATTTCAACCAAAAGGTAAAATGGCCCATATATTGTTGGAGCCAAAAACTAAATTAAATGATTCTTTAACATATGATATCACAGCTTGGTCATTACCATATGCATATGGACTAAAAACCACTGCTTCCAAAATGAATATTTCTTCCTCAAAATTATTTAATACTTCAGAAGAGGTCGTTAATTCTATTTCAAAAATAGCATATGGATATGCAGTTCCATACAAAAGTTTTCAAGACGGAAAATTTCTTGCATCAATTTTAAAAAAAGGATTAGGAGTTCGATACAACATAATTCCAATTAAAAATAGTGGAAAAAAATGGTCGTATGGTAGCTTGTTTATTTTAAAAGGAGACAATAGAAGTCTTGAAAATTATGCTAAAATATTGACCCAACTTGCTCATAAGTTTAATAGGAAATTATTTCCTATAACCACAGGTTATTCTTCTGAAGGACCAGATTTAGGTGCAGACGAATTAAAACTAATTAAACCTCCTAAAATAGCTCTTTTAAGGAGCGATAAGGTCTCGCCTTATAGCTATGGTGAAGTTTGGCATTTCTTTGAGCAACAGCTTAATTATCCATTACTTCAGATTAACGAAGATGAATTAGAAAGTGCATTATCGGAAATTGACCAAATAATTATACCTAATGGGTATTATGGGAAATGGACAGATAATTTTAGAGAAAAAAAAATAATGGAATGGGTCCAAAATGGAGGTAAAATAATTGCTTTATCAGGTGCTTTAAATTATTTTTCTGATACTGATTTTTTTAAACTCAAAAAGAAAAAAGATAAAAAAATTGATATGACAGAAGTACCATATGGAAGTAGAGAAAGAAAAGAAATTAGTGAGATTACTACGGGAAGTATATTTGAAACTGAATTAGACAAAACTCATCCCTTAAATTTTGGTTTAGATTACTATTATACCTTAAAACTAGATGAGAGAGCATTTTCTTATTTGAAAAATGGTAATAATGCTGCTATTCTTTCTGAGGAAAGTAAATCAATTGCAGGATTTATAGGAATGAAAGCTATTTCAAATCAAAAGAAATCTCTTCTTTTTGGTGAAGAAAAAAAAGGGAATGGTAGTATTGTCTATTTGGTAGACAATGTTTTATATAGAGGCTTCTGGTATTCTGGAAAAATGATTTTTACTAATGCAGTCTTTTTCTAAAACAAAAATTATTTTACAAACTAGTCTAATGGAACACCTATAAGGTCAAAATCTGTCGCATCTGTTACTCGAATCTCTATAAATTCTCCTTGTTTTAAATAATGTTGAGTTGCATCAATCAGTACCTCATTATCGACATCTGGAGAATCCATAAATGTTCTACCAACGTAATTCACTCCTTCTTTTCGATCAATTAAACAACGGTAAGTTTTTCCTATACAAGATTGATTATGTTCCCATGATATTTGAGATTGAATTTCCATAATAGCATTGGAACGTTCTTGTTTTATCTCTTCTGGTACATTATCCTCTAATTGATGAGCATGGGTATTTTCTTCATGGCTATACGTAAAACAACCCAGTCGCTCAAAACGCATTTCCTTTACCCATGATTTTAATGTTTCAAAGTCCTCTTCGGATTCATCTGGATAACCCACTATTAATGAAGTTCTCAAAATAATTCCTGGAACTTCTTTACGGAATTTATTAAGTAGACTAGTTGTTTTTTCTTTAGTAGTTCCTCTTCGCATGGATTTCAAAATAGGATCTGAAATATGCTGTAAAGGAATATCCAAATAATTGCATATTTTAGTTTGCTCACGCATTACTTTTAAAACATTTTCCGGAAATCCTGTTGGAAATGCATAGTGTAGACGAATCCATTCAATACCCTCAACTTTTACAAGTTCTGAAAGTAAATCAGCCAAACGTCGCTCTTTATATAAATCTAAACCATAATAGGTTAAGTCTTGTGCTATTAACATCAATTCCCTTACTCCTTCCCTAGCTAAAAGCGCAGCTTGTTTTATAATCTCCTCAATCGGAGTAGATTTGTGCTTACCACGCATTAACGGTATCGCGCAAAAAGAACAAGGCCGATCACAGCCCTCAGCAATTTTTAAATATGCATAATGCTTAGGGGTTGTTAAAATTCGCTCACCTACCAGTTCATGTTTATAATCGGCACCTAAAACTTTAAGTAATTGAGGTAAATCTGTTGTGCCAAAGTACTGATCAACCTGAGGAATTTCTTTTTGTAGGTCGGGCTTATAGCGCTCACTTAAACATCCCGTTACATATACTTTATCTACTTTTCCAGCTTCTTTATTTTGAATTTGCTCTAAAATGGTGTTAACGGATTCTTCCTTTGCATTATCGATGAATCCACATGTATTAACAACTACAATATTTCCATCTTCTTGATGAACAACATCTTGGTTATTTGCACGAAGCTGACCCATAAGTACTTCAGAATCATAAATGTTTTTTGAACAACCTAATGTGATAACATTTATCTTATTTTTTTGAGTTGATTTTGTTCGCATAGTCTTATTTAAACAATTTTGGTGTTTTTCTGTGTTTAGTTATCTTTTCGAAAGCTGCTGCTAATTCAAATAAAAGCTGCTCCTGTCTAGATGGAGCAATAAAAGTAATGTTCTGAGGTTGTCCATTTTTTAAATAACCCATGGGAACACCAATAGCTGGATAATGAGCTGCTGCTGCAAAACTTGCTGTAAAATTATCAATTGATAATATAGCATCAAGATGATGATTTCGAATTGCTACTTGAAAATATTTAGTTGCAGCACTCATTAATTTATTTTTATGGGGTTTAAAATAAATTCGAGAGATTGTATCCTTAGCTATACGATCAAAAATACCTTGACCATACGGAGCATAAAGCAAAGTATCTTTTAAGTTAAAGTCTACTATATCTTTTACCGAGTAAACATCTAATTTAGTATTTCCATAATTTTTAATATATGAAGGTAAATCGACTTTCATATCGACATCTAATAATTTTCTGAATTTTTTTAATTCAATGTTAGGAGGATCATAATAAATGATTTTTGCACCTGCATTTTCCATTTTAATTATTGCAATTTGCATCAGACTATCGGATTGGAATCTTCGTATTAATCCTAATCGTTTTCCTTTTAAATTAAAATTATTTAATACTTCAAGCTTAATAGGAATACTTTTATAACTATAAGGATCTATTTCATCTTTTCCAATCAAAGCATTCAACAAAATAGCATTGTCTATTACAAATTTCGTCATTGGACCTGCAGTATCTAAAGTACTAGAAATTGGGATAATACCACTTCTACTTAACGAACCAATGGTAGGTTTCAAGCCAACTATACTATTTTTTGCTGATGGAGATAAAATAGATCCTGAAGTTTCTGAACCTATTGCTGCTACTGCAAAATTAGCAGCAACTGCTACTCCACTTCCTGAACTAGAACCCCCAGTTTCAAATTCTTTTCTCCCATAAGGGTTTAAGGTCTGTCCACCCATTGCACTGTAACCGACAGGACATTCTTGACAAAAATAATAAGCCCACTCACTCATGTTTGCTTTACCTAAAATTAATGCCCCTTTTGCTTTTAATTGACCTACAATAAATGCGTCTTTTTGGGAAATGTTATTTTGAAAAACTGCTGCACCGGCAGTGGTTGCCATTGATAAGGAATTGATGTTGTCTTTTAGTAATATTGGCATCCCATATACAGGATTATCTAAATCCTGATTTTTATTACTGTCTTTTTCTCTAGCCTGATCTAGTACTTTTGGATTTAAGGAAATGATTGAATTTAGATAAGTTCCTTGTTGTATTTCAAAATAATAAATACGAAAGAGATAAAATAAGGTTAATGTTTCATATGTTAAATTGCCCTGTTTTATGTGATTTTGAATTGAAGGTATATCCTGTTCAAGAATAAACGGTTTTAACCTATCGTGATCTTCCAATGTAAAAGAAGTTAATTCCTCTTTAAAAGGAATAAACCAATTGTTTTTATCATTGAAATTTGATTGAATTCGTTTGAATTGCAGCCGTTTAATTAGATGATTTGAATTTAATTCTAATTCAACAGTTTCATCATAGGGATTCCATTGTTTCAAAGAAGTTTTATTAGAATTACATCCAAATAAAAAAACTAGAAGTAAAAAACAAAAAGAATTATTAAAAAATAGCATAATTTAAATCTTAAGATTTTTCTTTAAAAACTTTAGAGTTTCTGAAGTAACTTCATTAAATATTTTTGTGGTTATAGATGAAGAAATAACATGATTTCCAGCTTCAGGAAATGCTTTTTTTGTTTTTAATGCTTCTGGAGTTCCTAATTGATTATACATTTTTAGCATCGCAGAGACTGACACTACTTGATCTTGTAGACTATCATTTTTATAATAATAACCTAAAAAAACGGGTACATTTACTTTTTTAAATACAGCTCTTCTCATTTTTATATCTAAAAATTTCTGCATGTGAGTAGTAGCTTCAAGTCTGTATTTTGTAGTCCAATATTTTTCATGATCCGCATTGGGACTTTGCGGATGATTATAATTTCCTCCTTTAACAATACGAGCAATTTGGAGCCCCCAGGGTTTGGATAATAATTTTGCTTTATAATCAAATACTTCAATATTGGGGCTAAATAATGCTATAGCTGCAATAGACGGATCTGTTGCTAAGCTTAATGATAGGGATCCTCCATGTGATGTACCTAAAATAATTACTTTTTCACCTAATTGCTTTGCTATTTCGAGAGCTTCTTTTCCTGATTCCCAAAAAGAAACATTATTAAAACCTAGCATAGGCTCAGTTTCTTTAAGTCCGTGTCCAAAAAGACGGGGAATATATAAATTTGCTCTAAGTGCTTTTGCTATATTTCTATGTACAGGATCACCCTCCATACCCGAAGCTGAAAAACCATGAAGATAAAGGACACTATACCTTGTCTTTTTAGGAATTGAATCTGAATTATTGAAAATAATTTTTGAAGCATTCCCCGGACGAACATTCCCTTGATTAAATTCTCTAGAATTAACCCATTCTTCTAGATCCGATAGAATATTAGGTACGTAAGGCTTATCTAAATTTAATTCAGGATTATCAACACGAGGTCCTATTAAGTAGACAGAACCTACAATAAGAAAAAAAATAGAAAGACTTCTTAATGTTTTCATAATAAATCTGTTATTCAAAAAATACTAGCTGAATAGTGTTTTAACAAATTCTTGTTTCTCAAAAACCTGAAGGTCATCTATACCTTCTCCAACTCCGATATATTTGACAGGAATTTGAAATTGATCAGAGATTCCCAATAAAACGCCTCCCTTTGCCGTACCATCTAATTTTGTTATTGCCAAACTAGTAACTTCTGTTGAAGCTGTAAACTGTTTTGCTTGTTCAAAAGCATTTTGTCCTGTGGAACCATCTAGAACCAATAAAACTTCATGAGGTGCGTCAGGAACTATTTTAGACATTACTTTTTTTACTTTTGACAACTCATTCATTAAATTTATTTTATTGTGTAGTCGTCCAGCAGTATCTATAAGAACAATATCGCTTCCTTGTGCTTTAGCTGACTGTAAAGTGTCAAAAGCTACGGAGGCTGGATCACTTCCCATTTGTTGACGAACCAGTGGAACTTTCACTCGGTCTGCCCATATTTGAAGTTGATCTATTGCTCCTGCTCGAAATGTATCGGCAGCACCTAATATTACTTTTTTTCCTTTTAATTTATACTGGTGCGCTAATTTACCAACAGTAGTTGTTTTGCCAACTCCATTTACACCAACAACCATTACTACGTATGGAATACTGACTTGAAGAGGGTCGATATTTTTATTTGATTTTTCTTTATCATTTACTAATAATGCTGAAATTTCTTCTTGCATCATTTTCATAAGATCGCTTGTAGTTATATATTTTTCGAGATCAGTCCTTTTCTCAAGGGCATTAATTATTTTTAGAGTTGTATCCACACCTACATCAGACTGAATAAGAATATCTTCTAATTCATCCAAAACCTGATCATCTATCTTTGACTTACCAACTAAAGCTATTCCGATTTTTGAAAAAAAAGATTTTTTAGTATTGGCTAAACCTAAATCTAGTTTATCCTGATCTTGTTTTGAAAAAAAAGCTTTAAGTTTTCCCATGAATTTGTTGTATAAAAAAAGCTACATTAAAAGTAGCTTTTTATTTTGGGTTTATGCAAAAAATTATTGTTTGTCCAACCATTTATTTGCTAAATCAGGAGAAATAATAGTTTCCACAAAACTATAAGAATTATTATCCCCTTTTTTAACCATTTTTATAGCTTTGGTTAATCTTTTTGAGCCTGTCTGTAATGTTGCAACGGATTTTTTTGCCATAACTTATTTTATTTCTTTATGAACTGTCATCTTTTTAAGGATGGAATTGAATTTTTTAACTTCTAAACGTTCGGGAGTATTTTTTTTATTTTTGGTTGTTATATAACGAGAAGTACCAGGTTGACCTGACTCTTTATGTTCTGTACATTCCAATATTACTTGAACTCTATTTCCTCTTTTTGCCATTTTAATTAACCTTTATAGTGACCTTTCTCTCTAGCTTTTTTCAAAACTGCAGAAATTCCTTTTTTGTTAATCGTTTTCAAAGTCGCTGCAGATATAGTAAGCTTAATCCACTTATCTTCTTCAGGAATATAAAAACGTTTATCCATTATATTTGCATCGAAACGACGCTTTGTTCTGTTTAATGCTTTAGAGACATTATTCCCAAACATTACTCGTTTTCCGCTGATTTCACAAACTTTTGACATTTTTGTCTTTTTTTAACGTGGATGCAAATTTACTGTTTTTTATAGAGTAACAAAATTGTTTTTCTGAAAAATAAAAAACCTTTTTAAGATAGGTGTTGATAAATTAGTTCCAAGACCTTATTTACTGTCTTTTGAATCACTCTTTCTCTGTGTTTTCCAAAAATAAATTTCTTGCTAAAAACTTCCTCTTTAGTAGCAATTGAGATCCAAACTGTACCTACTTCGGCATCAGAGTCTCCTTTAGTTGGACCTGCGTTACCTGTCGTAGAAACTCCCATCGTAGTGTCAAATTTTTCACGTACATTAATTGCCATTTTTTCTGAAACTTCTTTACTTACCACAGAATATTTTTGAATTAAGCTTTTTGGAATATCTAAAATATCGAATTTACTCTGGGTATGATAAACTACAGCTCCCCCTTTAAAATAGGCTGAAGATCCTGCTAACTTTGTTAATCTTGCAGAAATTTCACCTCCTGAACAACTCTCGGCAATTGATAAGGTTTGTTTGTTTTCAATAAAGTTATCTTGTAATTGTTGATCAAGCGAAGTTTCTTCTTCAAAGCCAATGAAAATATCTTTTATAAAGGGAATTAGTTTTTTAATTTCAAAATTAATTCTTTTATTTAGAATAGAATTATCAGATCCCTTTCCTGAAAGGCGAAGCCTTACCTTTCCCAAATTAGGGAGGTAGGCTAATTTTATGTCTTCAGGAAGAGTATTTTCCCAATCAACAATTCTCTCAGCTATCGCACTCTCTCCTAATCCATATGTGATAAGGGTTTTATGCAAAATAAATGGTCTAGTAAAATGAGCTTGTAGGGCAGGAAGAACTTTATCTACGACTAATGACTTCATTTCAAATGGCACCCCAGGTAAAGAAATTATAACTTGTCTTTTATTCTCAAACCACATGCCAGAAGCAGTTCCATGTTGATTTTTTAAAATCTTTGCCTTAGAAGGAAGCAATGCTTGTTTTCGATTCTCATCATTGATTGGAGTGTCGACATATTTTGAAAAAATTTCCTCAATATGATCTAAAATTTCTTGACTTTTTACCAAAAAATCTCCTAAATATTCACATAGTGTGTGTTTGGTAATATCGTCTTTAGTAGGTCCTAATCCTCCAGTAAGAATTACAACTTGAGCTCTCTTTTCAGAATCCTTTAAGGCTTCTATTATATGTTCTTTCTGATCTGAAATACTCGTAATTTGAGCAATTTCTATTCCAATTTTATTTAATTCTTTAGCTAAAAAGACAGAATTTGTATTAACTATCTGTCCTATTAAGATTTCATCTCCTATCGAAATTAATTCCGCTTTCATACTATTTCACTTTTACAACAAATGCTTGATTACCATCAAGGTACCCTAATAATTGATCGTTTTCTTGAACTGCCCCTACCCCAGATGGAGTTCCTGTAAATATAATATCACCAATTTTTAAGGTGAAATATTTAGAACAATACGATATCAACTCATCAATTTTCCATACCATGTCCATTGTGTTTCCTTTTTGGACTTCTTTACCATTTTTCTTTAAGGAAAAAGAAAGTTCATCTAAATTATTGAATTGATCTTTTTCATACCATTCTCCAATCAATGCTGATCCATCAAAAGCTTTTGCCTTTTCCCAGGGCAAACCATTCATCTTTAATTCATTTTGAACTGAACGTGCTGTAAAATCAATTCCTAAACCAATTTGATTATAGTATTTATGTGAGAATTTTGGCTGTATATGCTTTCCAATACGATTAATCCTAACTAAAACCTCTACCTCATAGTGTATATCTTTTGTGAAATGAGGAATAAAGAAAGGTTGGTTTTTTTGAAGAATTGAAGTATCTGGTTTTAAAAAAAGCACAGGACTGCTGGGGCGTTTATTTTTAAACTCTTTAATGTGGGCTAAGTAATTTCTTCCAACACAGATTATTTTCACTAAACTATAGTTTGGTATTCATTGCTTTTAAACGAATTTCCGTTAATACTTTTTTGGTGAAACGAGGAAAATCAGCATTAAGGACCCAACCAAAATATCCTGGCTCCTTTTCCAGGACATCAGTAACCTTTTTACCCTTATGTTTTCCAAATCCAAAACACATTTCTTCTTCTTTATTGTAGACTACAAAGCCTGCAAAATCAGCTGTTTTTCTCCTAGTACTAAAAGTATTTAAAAAATCAATATTAGGCTCTAAGTCTTTATAACGATCCAGTTGTGAAATAAGCACATCGTGAGTAGCCTTAGTATCAGCATAAGCAGAATGTGCGTCTACAAGTTCTTCATCACAATAAAAACGTAATGCAGCAGAAAGCGTACGTTGCTCCATTTTATGGAAAATCGTCTGTACATCTACTGTTTTTATGTTTTTAAAATCAAAAGGTACCTCTGCGCGAAGTAATTCTTCAACTAATAAGGGTATATCAAATCGATCCGAGTTAAATCCCGCCAAGTCGCATGTTTTGATGAAATTGTGAATTTCATTGGATCTTTCTTTAAAAGTTGGTTCATTTTCTACCATTTTATCAGTGATTCCATGAATTTCAGCAACTTCATTTGGAATATGTTGTTCGGGATTAATTCGCCATTCTTTTTTTTCTTGTTTACCGTCTGGATGTAATTTTAAAACAGCCATTTCAACAATACGATCTTTAGAAATATCTGTTCCAGTAGTTTCTAAATCAAAAAAGCAAAGGGGCTTATTAAGTTGCAGTTTCATGTTTTTATTATAAAATTAATAAGGAAGTGATTCCTCCCAGTTTTCTAAATATTCCGCTACACGTTTGACAAAAAGTCCACCTGTTGCACCATTAATAATTCGATGGTCATAACTGTGAGAAAGAATTACTTTTCTGCGTATTCCTATAAAATCTCCTTCAGGAGTTTCTATTACCGATGGCATTTTCCTAATAACTCCTATTGCAAGAATTCCAACTTGTGGTTGATTAATGATCGGTGTACCCATTATAGAACCGAAATTACCAATATTTGTGAAAGTATAAGTTCCTGCTTGAACTTCATCTGGCATTAGGCTATTAATTCTTGCTCTGTTTGCTAAATCATTAACAGCTTTAGCTAAACCTACTAGATTTAAATGATCTGCATTTTTAATTACAGGAACAATTAAATTTCCATCAGCTAAAGATGTTGCCATACCAAGGTTTATATCTTGCTTAATAATAATTTGATCACCCTGTAAATGACTATTTAAGGCAGGATAATCACGGAGTGCCTTGATGATAGCGGTCATAAATAAAGGAGTGAATGTTAGTTTTTCGTTTTCACGCTTTTGAAAGGAAGATTTAGCTTCTTCTCTCCAACTCCAAAGATCAGTTACATCAACTTCAATAAAAGATTGGACATGAGCAGCGGTTTGTATACTTGATTTCATATGACTTGAAATCAATTTTTCCATTCTGCTCATTTCAATAATTTGATCATTGCCTGTCAAAGAAACTGAAGGATTAATTTTCACAACGGTTCGTAATGAATCAATACTAGATGATATTTCATTTGGTACAGAGCTTTTTAAATTACTAACTCTACTTTTTAAATGTTCTAAAATATCTGTTTTGGTAACACGTTTGTCTTTTCCTGTTCCATCTATGGAATCTAACTCTTCATTAGAAATCCCTTCTTCTTTTGCAATGTTACGAACCAAAGGAGAATAAAAATTTGTTTTATCTTCAGTATTGATAACGGAAATAGATTTTGTCTTAGGAATTTGATCTAAAATTTTTTCAGCAATAAATTTTGGACTAATATTTAAATCTTCTTTAACTATTTTTTCATCTTTAAAAATCTCACTAGATGGGTCTAGAATTTTTTCTGAATCATCTGATTCAGATTCATAATCACCTTTAATTTCAATTACAGCAAGTACGTCACCTACTGAGACTGTTTCATTTTCAGTAAAGCGTTTTTCAATTAAAATTCCCTGTTTCTCAGATACTACATCAGTGTCTACCTTATCAGTAGCTATTTCAATTATGGGATCATCTATTTGAATTGGATCCCCAACCTCCTTTAACCACTTAGTTAAGGTAGCTTCGACAACACTTTCACCCATTTTGGATAATTTTAAAAAGTATTTCCCCATATTTAATTTGTCGTGCAAAAGTACCAATTTTTGACTTTGAATAAAAGTTTTGTTAGACCTTACTCTTGTTTAATTTAATTTTTAACCTTTAGAAATAGAAGCCTCAAAAGGTATTCGAGCTAAAATACTTCGCCCCAAAGTAACCTCATCAGTAAATTCCAACTCATCTCCAACAGGTATACCTCTGGCGATAGTTGAGGTTTTAACCTTATAATTAGCAAGTAATTTATAAATGTAAAAATTAGTTGTGTCAGCTTCCATTGTTGCGCTTAATGCGAGAATGATTTCAGAAACCTTTCCTTCTTTCACTTTTTCCAAAAGTGAATTAATCGTGAGATCCTGTGGACCAATTCCATCCATGGGAGAAATGATTCCTCCTAAAACATGATATACTCCATTAAATTGTCCAGTATTTTCAATAGCCATAACATCACGAATATCTTCTACAACGCATATCAAGTCCATATTTCTTTTTGGACTTGCACAAATTTCACAAAGAGTAGCATCTGACAAATTATGACATGTTTTACAAAAAATGATTCCTTCTCTCAATGAAGTTAGTGCTGAAGACAAAGACTGAGTATGTTGTAAAGGTTGTTTTAAAAGATGAAGTGCAAGTCTTAAGGCAGTACGCTTTCCAATACCTGGTAATTGTCCGATTTCTTGAACTGCATTTTCAAGTAGTTTTGATGAAAAATCCATAAACAAATTTACGAAATTATAAGTTGAAATACCTTTTGTACCTTTATCAAAATAAATCTAAAAAATGATATCCTCACTTTCCATTCTAGGTTTAATTATCGGTTATTTTTTAGTTTTAATTGGAATTGCTTATTTTACTGGGCAAGAAGATTCTAACGAAAATTTTTTCAAAGCTAATAGAAATTCACCATGGTATTTGGTAGCATTTGGCATGGTAGGAGCTTCATTGTCTGGAGTTACATTTATATCTGTTCCTGGCTGGATAAAAGACTCTCATTTTTCTTACTTTCAAGTAGTTATGGGCTATTTAGCTGGATATTTTGTGGTAGCATATGTTCTTCTTCCAGTATATTATAAAAATAATGTCACTTCAATTTATGAGTACTTAAACACAAGGCTGGGTAAAAATAGTCATAAAGCAGGAGCTTTTTTTTTCTTTATTTCCAGAGTTTTAGGAGCTTCTTTTAGATTATTTCTTGTAGCAATTGTTCTTCAAAAATTTATTTTTGATTCATGGGATATCCCTTTTGAAATCACCGTAATATTATCGATTGTTTTAATATGGGTTTATACTCAAAAAGGAGGAATTAAAACAATTGTGTTTACAGATATCCTTCAAACCACTCTAATGATTTTATCAGTTGTTTTATCAATAACTTATATCAATCAGGCATTAGATTGGACATTTTCAGACTTTATAACCTCTACTGAATTATCTCAATTCAGTAATGTTTTTATTACTGAATCATTTTTAAGTAGAAATCACCTCTTCAAGTCATTTATAGGAGGAGCTTTTGTTACCATTTGTATGACAGGATTAGACCAAGATATGATGCAGAAAAATCTTAGTTGTAGGACACTAAAAGATGCTCAAAAAAATATGATTGTTTTTAGTTTTATTTTAGTAATTGTAACGGGTTTATTTATGCTTTTAGGAGCCTTACTTTATATCTATGCTGAGAAGGAAGGAATTGAAATACCCTTAATGAATGGAAGCCCTAAAACAGATTTACTTTTTCCTGAAATTGCCCTTAATGGATCTTTAGGAATTACTGTAGCTGTAACTTTTATTCTAGGTTTAATTGCAGCTGCATATAGTAGTGCTGACAGTGCATTGACATCTTTAACTACTTCTTTTTGTTTAGACTTCCTAGGTATTAGAAAATATGATAAGATTAAGCAAAAGAAAATACGTAAGAAAACACATATTGGAATGAGTATTATGCTAATGTTGGTTGTCATTCTATTTAAACATATTTTAGATCGAAATGTTATTGACAGCTTGCTTACAGTTGCGGGGTTCACCTATGGACCACTTCTTGGTTTATTTGTTTTTGGAATCTTTACTCCCTACAAAATTCATGACCGTTATGTATGGTTTGTTGTTTTATTTTCAGTTGGATTAATTAGCATTATTGGAAACATTGATGCTTCAACTTTGGGAGGATACGAATTAGGCTATGAACTTCTTCCTCTTAATGGATTGATTACATTTTTAGGACTTATATTGATTCGAAGAAAGAAGAACTAGCGAACAAGAGTTTTCAAAGGGAATTTTAACTTCATTTAATTTTTTAGTAAATTCTGGATTTTCAGTTCCTGGATTAAATATAACTCTTTGAGGTTTTAAATTAATAATAAATTCAAAATACTCCACCTGAAGAGCTGGACTCAAATAAATTGATATCGTATGAATGCCCTTTTGAAAAATAAATGGCTTTACTATTAACAATCCATCTATTATTCCCGGTTTTATTCCCATAGGGATAACTTCAATTTTATTTTTAAGCAAAAGAACGACAGCCTTATAAGCATAACGTTTTTGATTAGCTGATGCTCCAAGCACAAGAGTTTTATAGCTTACCATTGTATCATAACACTTCCCCATGTGAATCCACTCCCGAAAGCAGCTAAAACTACTTTAGTGCCTGGTTGAACTTTACCTTCCTCCCAAGCTTCGGTAAGAGCAATTGGAATAGATGCTGCAGTTGTGTTTCCATATCGTTGAATATTATTATATACCTGATCATCACTTAATCCAAATTTTTTTTGAACGAATTGAGCAATTCGAAGGTTAGCTTGATGTGGAATCAACAGACCTATCTCATCTGAAGACCATCCTGTTTTTTTTAATCCTTCATTAATGACCTCAGTAAAACGAACAACTGCATGTTTAAAAACAAATTGACCATTCATGTTAGGATAATACGAAATATCCTCAGGGTCATTTTTGGTTATGATTTCTGGCACCCACCTCCTTGTACTAGGGCCAATAAGGGAGAGCTCTTCAGCGTACTTACCTTGGGTGTGTAAATGAGAAGATAAAACACCTTCCTGATTATTTTCTGTTCTAGTCATTACTACAGCACCTGCCCCATCCCCAAAAATTACAGATATATTCCGCCCTCTTGTGCTCATATCTAAACCTCCAGTTTGATATTCTGAGCCGATAACTAATATATTTTTATACATGCCAGTTTTTATAAACTGATCAGCAGTTGAAATTGCATAAACAAATCCTGAACATTGCATACGAATATCTAAAGCTGGACAATCAGGAATATCCAAAAGTTCTTGAGCTAGAACACCAGAGCCTGGAAAATAATAATCTGGACTCATTGTAGCAAATACAATAAAATCAATGTCTTGGGCCTTTAGACTTGCTCTTTCTAAAGCTATTTTAGCTGCTTTTACCCCCATAGTTGCAGTTCCATTACCATCACCTTTGACAACATGCCTTCTCTCTTCAACCCCAGTTCTCTCAATAATCCAATCACTTGAGGTATCCATCAATTTTTCTAAATCTGAATTTGTAACGATATTTTCTGGAACATATTTACCAAGACCAATTATTTTCGAATTATACATAGGAATACATGTTTAATTAATAAAAATACCATTTTAAGTCTTAGCAACTTATGATTTAATGTTAAGAAAGATATTTTTTGTAGTGTTCTGTTTTGATATTAGCACTAAGATCATGAAGTAAATGATAAAGTCCAAAAAAGGTTCTATTCATGTAAATAAAATGCTTTGAACCTCTATTTCCATTCATTTTTCTAATCTGATTGTCTTGTGAAAAATCTTTGGCAAGACTTGAAATTGCATTCCAGAATTCATCATTAGAAAAATCAAAATCATTGTCGTGAAAGGGCAAAGTAAAAAGGTGCATCATTTTTTTAAATAAAGAGGTGAAATAGATTATTTCTTCTTTAGTATCTGAGGGAAGTAAAATTTCTAATTCTTTTAATAAATCATTAAATATTTTATCATTTTCAATGTTATTTGGTTTAGATAATTCAAAATATGGATCATAAAAATCTTGAGGTATTGATTTTATACATCCAAAATCAATGGCAATCAAATTGTTTTTTTCATTTACTAAGAAATTTCCAGGGTGAGGATCAGCTTGAACTTTTCTCAAATCATGTATTTGAAACATATAAAAATCCCACAAGGTTTGTCCTAACTGATTTTTTGATTTTTGATTTACCCATTCTAGGTTGAGATATTCTGACAAATGAACACCAGTCATCCAGTCCATGGTTAAAATTTTAGGTGTAGTCCATTTAGGGTAATATTTAGGAAACTTTAAATTTGAAATTATTTTTGCCTTTTCAGAAATGAGCTGACTATTTTTTAATTCTTGCAGGTAATCTGTTTCTTCCAGGAATTTTTCTTCCACCTCTTTAAAAAATCGATCAGTATCTTTTCCTTTCATGTTAAACATTTTTAAAGCTATGGGCTTTACTAATGCTAAATCAGAACTGATACTGTCTGCCACACCAGGATATTGAATTTTCACAGCAAGTTTTTTGCCATTTTTTGAAGCACGATGAACCTGACCGATGCTAGCAGCGTTTTCGGATTGAGTAATAAAAGTATCGAAAATCACATCTGGATCAGCTCCTAAATATTTTCTTATAGTTTTTTTAACTAATGCGGCAGACAGAGGAGGAACAGAGAATTGAGACAAACTAAACTGTTCTACATAAGCTTGAGGAAGTAAATTTTTTTCCATGCTTAGCATCTGAGCCACTTTCAAAGCACTTCCCTTAAGTTCTTTTAGACTGTTAAATATATCTTTTGCATTGTTTTTATTGAGTTTGTTTTTGTCATCTTCACCTTTAATAATTTTATCCCCATAATAACGAATATAATTACCTCCAATTTTAAAACCAGTTGAAACCAACTTAGAAGCACGTTGAATCTTATTGGTAGGAATTGAGTCTAAAGTTTTCAATTAGGCCATCTTATTTTTTTCCTTCCAAAGGAATTTTCCCAAATCAATTACACTATCTAGAGATTTGTTATCAAATAACTCAAAAGCAGTTTTAACTGACTTTTCGATTGCCATGTCTGTTTTTTCGAAACTAGGTGAGGTGTCTTTTAACCAAAATTTAAGAAGAAATAAAAGTTGTATCCAAACTCCTTCAGAAAACAACACCTCTGGATGTTTAGTAAAACGGGAAAGCTTTGTTGCATTTCCATCTTGAATTAATCCAGTTGCAAACTCTTTAAACGAAAATCGTAATCCTTTTAAAGTAGTTAATCGTTGTAAATCATTTCCAGACCCTTGAAGCACGAACAATACATAACTACGGTTTAATAATAAAACCTCAAAAAATGTAAAATAAAACAATAGAAGTCTCTCTTGAGACAGTTGAGTGCTAAAACCTTTTTCTTTAGTTATTAGGGAAATAGTATTATCAAAAAACTGACAAAAAATTCGATCTTTAACGTTTTCTAAAGACGCAAAATGATTATAAAAATCAGATTCTTTTATTGCCGTATTTTTACAAAACAAGAAGACTGACTTTGGTTCTTTTTCGTTTTCTAAGACCTCTTTGCTATATGCTTCAAATATTTTTTGCTCTATTGTTTGTGTTTTGTTGGCCATATCTTTAAATAAAAACAAATATAATATTGTTTATTATTTTAACGATTATATTAAACATAAAATAACGAAAACAAAAGAAGTGTCATCTTGTCACTTAAACTAGAATGGTATTTTTTTTGCTATTATTAAAAAAAAATATAATTATGAGTAAAGGAAAAATCAATGTAGCTGTAGAAAACATATTCCCACTGATTAAAAAGTTTTTATACAGTGATCACGAAATTTTTTTACGAGAACTTATTTCTAATGCGACTGATGCTACAACAAAAATCAATCACCTAAGTAGTCTTGGAGAAATCAAAGGTGATTTAGGCGAATTAAAGATTGAAATTAAAATTGATAAAAAAGCCAAAAAACTTCATATTATAGATAGAGGTATTGGAATGTCGAAAGAGGAAGTTCAAAAATACATTAATGAAGTTGCCTTTTCAGGTGCAGAAGAATTTCTAGAACAATATAAAGATTCAGCTAAGGATACTGGAATTATAGGACATTTTGGTCTAGGTTTCTACTCTGCCTTTATGGTTTCTGAAAAAGTTGAAATTATTACTAAATCACACTTAGATGGTCCAGCTTCTCATTGGACTTGTGATGGTTCCCCAGAATATACATTGGAGGAATCTGATAAAACTTCAAGAGGAACAGAAATTATACTTCATATTGATAAAGATTCAAAAGAATTTTTAGAAGAGTCTCGCATTAATGAATTGCTCAATAAGTATAATAAATTCATGCCTATCCCAATTAAATTTGGAACACGTGAAGAAACCTTACCTCTGCCTGAAGGTGCCGCCAAAGATGCTAAAGCAGAGACTATAACTATAGATAATATTGTCAATAATCCTGATCCTGCATGGACCAAAAAGCCGGCAGACCTAAAAGAAAAAGACTATAAGGGTTTTTATAGGGAATTATATCCAATGCAATTTGAAGAGCCTTTATTTAATATTCATTTAAATGTTGACTATCCTTTTAATTTGACAGGGATTCTTTACTTTCCTAAACTCAATAATGATCTAAACGTTCAGAAAGATCGTATTCAGTTGTATCAAAATCAAGTTTTTGTTACAGATAATGTTGAAGGAATTGTTCCAGAATTTTTAACATTGCTTAGAGGAGTAATTGATTCACCCGACATTCCACTAAATGTTTCAAGGAGTTATTTACAAGCTGATGCAGCTGTTAAAAAAATCAGTAATTACATCACAAGAAAAGTAGCTGATAAATTAAACAGTTTATTTAAGAAAGATAGAAAAGCTTTTGAAGAAAAATGGAATGACATTAAAGTTGTCATTGAATACGGAATGTTGAGTGAAGATAAGTTTTTTGAAAAAGCAGAAAAATTTGCACTTTACCCTACTACAGAAGGTGAATATTTCACTTTTGAAGAACTTAAAGAAGCCATTAAAGAAACTCAAACTGATAAAGATGATAAACTTGTTATCCTTTATGCATCAAATATAGAAGAACAACATAGTTATTTAACTCAAGCGAAAAACAAAGGTTATAAGGTGCTTCTCCTAGATTCTCAAATTGTAGGTCACTTGATTCAAAAACTAGAAGGTAATAAAGAAAATATTTCTTTTGCCAGAGTAGATGGTGATACTATTGAAAATTTAATCAAAAAAGATGAAGTATCAGTCTCTAAATTATCTGACAAAGAAAAAGAGACTTTGAAACCGTTGATTGAATCCGTAGTTTCGGAGGGCGGTTATACCGTTCAACTAGAACCTATGGATAGTCAAAGCTTACCTTTTGTATTAACACAACCAGAATTCATGAGACGAATGAAAGAAATGCAACAAACTGGAGGTGGAGGAGGAATGATGATGGGTAATATGCCTGACATGTTCACTCTTACAGTAAATACAAATCATGAATTAGTTGGACAAATTTTATCTACAAAGACCACAAAAAAAAGAGAAAGGATTATACAACAAGCTTTAGATTTAGCCAGACTTTCGCAGAATCAATTAAAAGGGGAAGCGCTTACTCAATTTATTCAAAGAAGTGTTGATTTAATCAAATGATAAATACCGCCTTCGGGCGGTTATTTAATTTCAATAATGTTTGTAGTCTTACTTATGTCAGAATCCTTAAACATACACAAGGACGGAACAGTCAACTTGTTTCAGGACACTACATTGCGTTATTTTGAAAATTTCTATTCAGAAGAAGAGACGAAAACGATTTTTGAAGAACTTTATCTCCAAACCTCATGGCAACAAGACAATATCACCGTTTTTGGAAAAACTTACGCTCAGCCAAGACTTACTGCATTATTTTCAAACAATAGTCAAACATATAGCTACTCAGGAATTAAGATGCACCCAAATATGATTACACCTCAATTGATCTCTATTCAACAAAAAATTTCAAAGGTTTGTAATTATGATTTTAATTCTGTTTTACTCAATTTATATCGCGATGGAAAAGACAGCAATGGATGGCACTCCGACAATGAAAAAGAATTAGGTGAAAATCCTGTAATTGCATCTGTTAGCTTTGGAGCATCCAGATTTTTTCACATGAAACACAAATCAATTAAAGAATTATTTTTAAAAATCCCTCTAACTAGAGGAAGTCTCATGATTATGGAAGGAACTACACAAAAATATTGGTTACATAAAATAGCAAAAACAGCTCGTCCTGTAGAGCCAAGAATTAACCTAACTTTTCGGAAGATTATTTAAATATTTCATCCAAAACATAAGCTAGTCTTAGTCCTCCTTTAAGCAACTGTAAACGAATAATATCAAAATATTCATAACGATAAGCATATCCTAATTTTTTGTTTTTAGGTAAACTGGTATAGATTTTATTTGTTATTAAATGTGACTCTTCTATCCAAACAGAAAGCGATGCCTTTTTAATGCTTAATAGTTCCTTTTTAGTTAGGGAAGGTAAATTATATGAAATTTCCGAATAACTCATTTGATTGCTATCAATAATATTACTGTCCCATATTCGATGTAAATTTGATTTTTTTCCAAACCAAGTAACTTCAATCCTATTTCCACCTCTATCTTCTTCTTTCCCTAAATGCATTGGCTGATGAATATCACCAATGAAATGGACTAAAAGTTTAAGATTAAATTGTTTGTTTTCATAGCTTTCGTTTTTATTTTTTAAAACAGAAATACATTTAGAAATAGCTTTTACAATATCTCCTTTTGTGTTTTTTTTACTTGATAAATAACTTTCATTTAGGTTTAAATTTGCGTAATGAGATGGACCGAGAGATCGATATCGCTTATCTGATTTAATATCATCTGCATAATTTGATATATAAGCCAAACTTTGACCTCCCAAAAGTTTCTTTATTGCCGTTTTTGTTCTTTTTGATATATGTTTTGAAGCCACTTCACCTACAACACGATGTCCTGTAGCTCCCCATATATAATGAATTTCGATAGGTTTATTTATAAAAAGTATTGGGAATATTATAAAATAAAGGAGAATTTTCATGAAAGTTTTTTTTTAAAATTAAACCTTATTAAAATGAATTTGTCCTACAAAGATTAAGTATTTTTAATTTTTAAAAAATAAAATTGCAAAACACTAAAATCTTAATTACAATACATTGCCTTCTTTTTACTTTTTTTCCATACTTTATTATAGCTCAAGAAAAAGAGAAACAAATTGTAGTTTACTCAATAGAAAAAGATATCGAAATTGATGGTAAAGCTAGCGAGGCAATATGGAAAAAAGCCAATTGGGCAAATGATTTTTGGCAATGGAGACCCTCAGACAGCCTGAAAGCAAAGAAACAAACACAATTTAAAATGCTTCGAGATGATCAAAATTTATATATTTTGATTGTTTCCAAAACCAATGGAATTAACTTCACTACTCCAAACCTCAAAAGAGATTTTAATACGTATGGAGCGGATTATATTACTTTACTTTTTGATACTTTTAACGACGGAACAAATGCTTTCTCATTTGCTACAAATCCATTGGGACTGAAAGCTGAAGGTCTTATTTCAGGGGGTAATCAAAATTACAGATCAGATAGGAATTATGCTTGGGATACGAAATGGACAGTAGAAACAAGTATTGAAGAAGATCAATATACTGCTGAAATAAAAATACCTTTAAGTGCTTTTTTCTATGACAACAAGAACATCTCATGGCGTTTTAATCTTTACAGAAGGAATAACCAAGGTAATGAGCACAGTATTTGGATCCGAACTCCTCAGAATCAAACAGTTGGAAATCTTGGTTTCATGGGTAAAATGATTTTTGAAAAACTTTTAAAAAAAGCACGTAAACCGATTTCTATAATCCCCTATCTAAGCGGGTCATCTCAAAAAGATTTTGTAAACAATACTCAAGAAAATAAACTCTCTGTAGGGGGAGATGCTAAAATTCCTATTGGAAATGCCCTAAATCTTGACCTTACTTTAAATCCTGATTTTTCTCAAGTTGAGGTTGATGATCAAGTAGTTAATCTAACTCGATTTGCAATATCTCTTCCAGAAAAAAGACAATTTTTTACTCAAAATGATGATTTATTTAAAGATTTTGGTGCGTATGGCGACGTAACACCATTTTTTTCAAGAAGAATTGGTGTAGCAGAAGATCTAAATGGAAACACAATTGAGAATAAAATTATTGCAGGGGCAAGATTAAGTGGGAAATTAAACTCAAATCTTCGAATAGGTCTATTAAATGTCTTAACAGATGCCGATATCGCAAACGAAATCCCTTCTAATTTAAATACTGTTTTTACGCTACGCCAAAAAGTCTTTGAGAGATCTAACATTAGTTTTTTCTATATTGACAGACGCACAACAGATGAATATGATTTTATTAGCAAAGAAGAGCGTAAAAATAGTGTGACAGGGATAGAATATAATTTAGCAACTAAAGATAGTAAATGGTCAGGTAGAATGTTTTTTCACAAATCCTTTACTGAAGGACTGGATGAAGACGATATGATCACTGGAATGAAATTACAACGCAATACTTTACGACATAGAGCTTCACTAGAATTGATTCATGGTGGTGAAGATTTTCGTTCAGATCTTGGTTTTTATAGAAGAACAGGTTTTTTAAAAGTAAGCCCTAATTATACTTTTAGGATTTATCCAAAAAATCCTAATGTTAACAGCTATGAAATCAGTGAACGTTCATTTCTGGTTTTTAATCCTCGCTTGAGTTATAAGCTTACAGATAGATGGTTTATTACCTCAATAAGAAAAAACTATCTCAATAGTACAAACTTTCAATTTAGACTGACTAACCGCTATGAATTTTTAACAGATGGCTTTGACCCAACTAGAAGTAGCGATGGTATTGATTTACCAGGAAATACAAGTTATGATTTTACTGAAGCACAAATTTCGTATCGATCTGATCAGCGTAAAATGTTAAATTTTAATACTGAAATCTCCTATGGTTCCTTTTACAATGGGAATAAATTATCTGTTGAGAATGAAATAAATTGGAGAAAACAACCTTTTTTTAATGCTAGTTTAACTGTTAACTATAATAAAATAAAATTACCAAAGCCTTATTCTTCAAAGAACATCTGGTTAGTCAGCCCTAAGCTAGACTTTACATTTACTAAAACTCTATCTTGGACAACATTTGTACAATATAATTCTCAAGGTGAGAACCTAGGTGTAAATTCCAGGTTTCAGTGGCGATTCGCACCTCTTTCTGATTTGTTTTTAGTTTACAATGATAATTACATCACTACTGATAATTTTTCGCCAAGATATCGTAGTTTTAATCTCAAATTAACTTATTGGCTAAATATTTAAAAATAATGAAATCTCTTATTACGTTTATCCTTTCGCCTCTTATTTTGATAATAACTTTCGCATGCCAACCAAGTGTAAAAAAAAATCAAAATAAAACAATGATAGTTAAAGGTCAAATTGAAGGACTTAAAAAAGGAACTTTATATCTTCAAAAATTTGATGATACCCTGTTGGTTAATATTGATTCTATTTTAGTGAAAGGAATACCTAACTTTGAATTTAAAACACATATTGAAACTGCTGAAGTTTTCTATTTATACTTAAATAAAGAAGATGGTGACAGTTTAAATGATCGAATATTATTCTTTGGTGAACAGGGAACTATTGAAATCAATACTCTATTAAAAACATTTGAAAGTAGTGCAAAAATATCAGGCTCAAGAAATCAAGAATTACTTCAGGAATACCTATCCTTTAACAAGAAATTTAACGATCTAAATCTACAGTTAATTAAGGATTATTATGAAGCTCAGAAAAACAGTAATCCAAGTAAATCAGATTCTATTCAACAAAAAATTGATAATTTACTTAAAAGACGTTATTTGTATACTATAAACTTTGCAGCACAAAATACAGATCAAAATATTGCTCCTTACCTAGCTTTAACTAAAGTCTATAATGCTAATATTTCTCTGCTTGATTCCATAGCTATTAAAATGACATCAGAGGTTAGAGATTCAAAATATGGTAAAGAATTTATAAACTTTCTTGAGCAAAGAAGATCAGAAACCATAATCAATTAAAGTTTTTCAGCTTTTTTATGTAAATCTGAAAGAACTTGTTTTTTGTCTTTTTCAATCACTTTAAATTGTGATTTAATTTTTTCTCCCGAAACGGCATTAATTTTTATAATTATATCATCAAAAGCATTGATCGAATCTTCAATTAACTTTTCGCTCCTAGACAAATCGGCATCAGGATTAGAAAGCTCCCATATATATACGTCTTCAATTAAGTCACCGATATCGTTGTTAAGATCTTTTTTAAGTTGTTTTACACTAGCCATTTTTTCTTTTTTTAGTTAATTAATTATTTTATTTGAAAATTATGTTTTTAATATGTTCTTAATCTGAAAAAGAAACATAATTCCTTGGTGTTTCATATAAGGTAATTGATAGTTTCCACTCTTCTTTTAAATGTGGTTTTAATTTATTGTGAATAACTACCGCTATATTTTCGGCAGTGGGAATCAATTCAAAAAAATCAGCTACTTCTTCATTAAGATTTTTATGATCCATTAAATCTTCAACTTCAGTTTTAATTAAATTTTTAAGTAATTTCATGTCAATTACATATCCAGTTTGAGGATCAATTTCACCTGTTACGTGAACAATTAATTCATAATTGTGCCCATGATAGTGGGGATTGGAACACTTTCCGAAAATATTTTCATTTTTGGCATCAGACCAGTCCTTATTATAAAGTCGGTGTGCCGCGTTGAAGTGAGCTTTTCGACTAACAGTTACTTGCATTAATTAAATTTTGTGAATTTATAAAAACGATCAAAAATGATTTTAAACCAGACAGTATAAAGTTGAGGGGTATCTTTTATTTCTGAAGCAATTTGATCTAAATCAACCCATTTCCAAGCAGCTACTTCTTTTCGATTAATTATTGGCTCATGATTGTAATAACCCAGAAGTACATGATCTAATTCATGCTCAGTTAGACCATTATCAAAAGGTGCCTTATAAATGAAACTAAATAGGGTTTTCATGGGAACTATAAAGCCCATTTCTTCTTTTAAACGTCGTTTTCCTGCATCTATATTGCCTTCTCCTTCTCTTTGATGACTACAACAAGTATTTGTCCATAAACCTGGAGAATGGTATTTATTTAATGCACGCTGTTGCAACATTAATTGACGTTTTTCATTAAGAATAAAAACCGAAAAAGCACGATGTAAAATTCCCTTTTCATGTGCCTCAATTTTAGACATACTACCTGTAGGATTGTCATAGACATCAACTAAAATTACTTTTTCTTCAAACATGTGGTGTAAAATTACCTATAATTTTCACAAAAACCTATTCACTATTTATCGGCTATGGCTTTATTTGTAATACTTTTGTTACCATGGGATTTTTAGAAGAAATAAAACGCAGAAGGACCTTTGGGATAATTTCACACCCTGATGCTGGTAAAACAACACTAACTGAAAAGCTATTACTTTTTGGTGGTGCAATTCAAGAAGCAGGTGCAGTAAAATCTAATAAAATTAAAAAGTCAGCTACTAGTGACTTCATGGAGATTGAAAGACAACGTGGGATCTCTGTGTCTACATCCGTATTGGCTTTTGTCTATAAGAATAAAAAAATAAATATTTTAGACACTCCCGGACATAAAGATTTTGCAGAAGACACCTTCAGAACCCTTACAGCTGTAGATAGTGTGATTGTAGTAATTGACGTTGCTAAAGGAGTAGAGACTCAAACAGAAAAACTGGTTGAAGTTTGTAGAATGAGAAAAATCCCAATAATAGTTTTTATAAATAAACTTGATAGAGAAGGAAAAGATGCATTTGACTTATTAGATGAAGTTGAGCAAAAATTAAGACTAACTGTCACTCCTCTTTCAATTCCCATTGGAATGGGATATGATTTTAAAGGAATTTACAATATTTGGGAAAATAATATTCAGCTATTTGAAGACGAACAAAAACAAATTATTGGCAAAAAGAAACAATTTCAATCTTTGAATGATCCAGAATTATTAAAAATTATTGGACTTGAAAGTCATACAGCATTAAAAGAAGAATTAGAATTGATAGATGGAGTATATCCAAAGTTTAATCAAAAAGATTATTTAAAGGGAGATCTTCAGCCTGTTTTATTTGGTTCTGCATTAAATAATTTTGGTGTCCAAGAACTTCTCAATTGTTTTATAGAGATTGCTCCAGAACCACTTCCAAAAGCTTCAGAGAAGCGTATTATTAGTCCTAATGAAAATGAATTTAGTGGTTTTGTATTTAAAATTCATGCTAATATGGATCCTAACCATAGAGATCGACTAGCATTTATTAAAATAGTATCTGGAACATTTGAACGAAATAAACCATATCTACATGTACGTAAAAATAAAAAATTAAAATTTTCTTCACCGAACGCTTTTTTTGCGGAGAAAAAACAAATTGTTGATATCTCCTACCCAGGAGATATAGTTGGACTTCATGATACAGGAAATTTTAAAATAGGAGATACACTAACAAGTGGTGAAATTCTTCAATTTAGAGGAATTCCTAACTTTTCACCAGAACATTTTCGTTTTATAAATAATGTAGATCCATTAAAGTCAAAACAGCTTCATAAAGGTATTGATCAGTTGATGGATGAAGGTGTCGCTCAACTTTTTACACTTTCTTTGAATAATAGAAAAGTGATTGGAACAGTAGGTGCTCTTCAATTTGAAGTAATTCAATACCGTCTTGAACATGAATATGGTGCAAAATGCTCATATGAAAACCTTAATGTACATAAAGCTTGCTGGGTAGATACACAAAATATATATAATGAGGAATTTAAAGAATTTAAACGTGTAAAACAAAAATTTTTAGCGACAGATAAACATGGACAATTAGTGTTTTTTGCAGATTCATCTTTTTCTTTACAAATGACTCAACAAAAATATCCTTCTATTATATTTCATTTTACTTCGGAATTTAAAAATTAAGATTAAAAAACCCACAATCTAAATTATGAGTTTTTTAATCTAAGCCTCTCCGGTAGGTCCAAAATTCAATGGGATAGGGGGGATTTCATTTGTTTTTACTTCTCCATTAGCATTTTCGAAACGCTTGATGTTATCACCTAAAGCTTTGTGAAAGCGCTTAACGTGTTCAGGGGTTAAAATTACACGTGATTTTACCCTGGCTTTTGGCGCACCGGGCATTACAGTAATAAAATCAACAATGAACTCGGAAACAGAATGATTTATAATAGCTAGGTTAGAATAAACACCATCTGCTACATTTTCATCAATAGAAATATTGAGTTGCTGGTCACTGGTAGCTTTTGTGTCGTCCATAATTAACTGAATTTAAAAACTAATTTCCTCTTCTTTATCAATCAATAGACTATTATATTCTTCTTTTGATCCTACAATTACATCATTATAAGCTCTAAGACCTGTGCCTGCTGGAATTTTATGACCTACAATTACATTTTCTTTCAAGCCCATCAAAAAGTCAACTTTACCACTAACCGCAGCTTCATTCAAAACTTTAGTTGTTTCCTGGAAAGATGCCGCAGAAATAAAAGATTTTGTTTGCAATGAAGCTCGAGTAATTCCTTGTAATTCAGGAGTAGCAGTAGCAGAGGCAGCGTCATGTGCAACAACTAGCTTTCTGTTTTCACGAGTTAATAAAGAATTTTCGTCCCGTAACTGACGTGTGGATATAACTTGTCCTTCTTTTAAATTCTCAGAATCTCCAACTTCATCAATTACTTTCATACCGTATAATGAATCATTCTCATCCATGAAGTCATAGCGAAATATTAGTTGATTTTCAAGAAAAATAGAATCCCCTGGGTCTATTATTCTTACTTTTCGCATCATCTGACGTACAACTACTTCAAAGTGCTTATCATTAATTTTAACACCTTGTAATCGATAAACCTCTTGGATTTCATTTACAAGATACTGTTGAACTGCAGAGGGACCTTTAATCTTTAAGATGTCTGCTGGTGTAGTTGATCCGTCAGATAATGACATTCCAGCTTTCACAAAGTCGTTTTCTTGAACTAATATTTGATTAGATAATTTAACTAGATATTTTTTAATATCTCCAAATTTGGACTCAACAATAATTTCTCGATTTCCTCTTTTAATTTTCCCAAAAGAAACAACTCCATCTATCTCAGACACAACTGCTGGATTAGAAGGATTACGTGCTTCAAACAATTCTGTTACTCTTGGTAAACCTCCAGTTATATCACCAGATTTAGCAGATTTACGAGGTATTTTAACTAAGACTTTACCTTCTTCAATCTGATCACCTTCATTAATAATCAAATGAGCTCCTACTGGAAGATTATATGACCTTAAAATAATTCCTTTTTTATCCTGAATAGATAAAGTTGGAATTAATTTTTTGTTTCTAGACTCGGAAATTACTTTTTCTTGGAATCCAGTTTGCTCGTCAATCTCAACTTGGTAAGTAAGGCCTTGTTCAATATTTTCAAAAACAATTTTGCCTGTAAATTCTGAAACGATAACTCCATTAAATGGATCCCATTGACAAATTATATCATCCTTGTTAATCTTAGATCCATTTTTAACATTTATCGATGATCCATAAGGAATATTTTTAGTACTTAAAACATTTTTAGTTTTAGAATCAATAATCTTAATTTCTGAAGTACGTGAAATTACTATTTCAGCTTCATTTCCATCTACATCCTTACCTTTTACGGTTTTAAGCTCTTCAATTTCTGCAATTCCACCAAACTTAGAAATAAGTTTATTTTCTTCAGAAATATTACCAGCTACTCCACCGACATGAAAGGTCCTCAATGTTAATTGAGTTCCTGGCTCCCCGATGGACTGGGCAGCAATTACACCTACAGCCTCTCCACGTTGAACCATTTTGTTAGTTGCTAAATTTCGTCCATAACATTTAACACAAATACCACGCTTAGCAGCACACGTTAATGGTGATCTAACTTCAACAGATTCGATAGGTGCTTTTTCAACTAATGCGACGTGAGAATCCTTGATTTCTTTACCAGACTCAACAATAACTTCATTATTTCTAGGATCTAATATATCGTGTAGAGATACACGACCTAAAATTCGTTCTCCAAGAGACTCAACTATTTCCTCGTTTTTCTTTAATGGCTTAACATCAACACCTCTTAGTGTTCCACAATCTTCGTGATTTACAATAACATCTTGAGAAACGTCATGGAGACGTCTTGTTAAGTAACCTGCATCAGCAGTTTTAAGAGCCGTATCAGCTAGTCCTTTTCGTGCACCGTGGGTTGAAATAAAGTATTCTAAAATAGAGAGTCCTTCTTTAAAGTTTGAAAGGATTGGGTTTTCAATAATTTCTCCTCCTCCTACATTTGATTTTTTAGGCTTGGCCATTAATCCACGCATCCCTGTTAACTGACGGATTTGCTCTTTTGATCCTCTGGCGCCAGAGTCCAACATCATGAATACTGAATTGAATCCTTGTTTATCTTCACTAATTCTTTTCATCGCCAATTCAGTCAAATTCGCATTGGTTGATGTCCAAATATCTATCACCTGATTGTAACGTTCGTTGTTGGTTATCAATCCCATGTTGTAGTTACCAATTACACCGTCAACCTCTTTATTAGCCTCGTCAATCATGGTTGTTTTTTCAGGTGGTATAATTATATCTCCTAGACTAAAAGAAAGCCCACCCTTAAAGGCAAAACCATATCCCATTGTTTTAATAAGATCTAAAAACTCAGCTGTTTCGGGAACGCTGGTAACTTTAAGAATATCACCTATAATATCTCTAAGATTTTTCTTAGTTAAAACAACATTAAAAAATCCTGCAGCTTCGGGAACTACCTCGTTAAATAGAACACGTCCAACCGTTGTATCTATGATTTGATAGACTAATTCTCCTGCCTCATTGAAATCTTTAGCTCTAATTTTAATCATAGCATTTAGATCTACTCGTTTTTCATTATGAGCAATGTGAACTTCTTCAACTGAATAGAAAACAAGTCCTTCCCCTTTAACTTTATTTTTAGAAGTAGATTTACGTGCTTTAGTCATATAATATAATCCTAAAACCATATCCTGTGAAGGAACTGTAATGGGCTGACCGTTTGCAGGGTTCAAAATACTGTGAGAAGCCAACATCAAAAGCTGGCATTCTAAAATAGCCTCTGGACCTAAAGGCAAGTGAACGGCCATCTGATCACCATCAAAATCGGCATTAAACGCGGTACAAACTAATGGATGTAATTGAATTGCTTTTCCTTCAATCAATTTAGGTTGGAATGCTTGAATTCCAAGACGGTGTAAAGTAGGGGCTCGATTTAACATAACCGGATGCCCTTTTAAAACATTTTCCAAAATATCCCACACTACAGGCTCTTTTCGGTCTATTATTTTCTTTGCAGATTTTACTGTTTTCACAATACCACGTTCAATAATTTTACGAATTATAAATGGTTTATACAACTCTGCTGCCATATCCTTTGGCAATCCACATTCAAATAATTTCAATTCAGGACCAACGACAATTACAGAACGTGCTGAATAATCAACTCGTTTTCCAAGTAGATTTTGACGGAAACGACCTTGTTTTCCTTTTAATGAGTCAGAAAGAGACTTTAATGGGCGGTTAGAATCTGTTTTTACAGCTGATGATTTACGTGTATTATCAAACAATGAATCTACAGATTCTTGTAACATACGTTTTTCATTTCTGAGTATAACTTCAGGTGCTTTTATTTCAACCAAACGTTTCAAACGATTATTACGAATAATAACACGTCTATATAAGTCATTTAAATCTGAAGTTGCAAAACGACCACCATCCAATGGTACTAGAGGACGTAATTCAGGAGGAATTACTGGAATGGCTTTCATAATCATCCATTCAGGGAGATTTTGACCTCTCTCATTTGCATCACGAAACGCTTCTACAACTTGAAGTCTTTTTAAAGCTTCTGTTTTACGTTGTTTAGATGTTTCGTTATTTGCTTTATGACGTAATTGATATGACAAATCCTTTAAATCAATTCTAGAAAGTAAATCAATTAAACATTCTGCCCCCATTTTAGCTATAAATTTTTCGGGATCATCATCTTCTTTGTATTGATTTTCAGGAGGAATCTGTTCCAAAACATTTAAATATTCTTCTTCTGTCAAAAAATCTCTTGACTGAAGTGGCTCACCTTCTTCATTTTTTGCAGCACCAGGTTGAATTACTACATAGCGTTCATAATAAATGATCATATCCAACTTCTTGGAAGGTAATCCAAGTAAGTATCCAATCTTATTAGGAAGTGAGCGGAAGTACCAAATATGTGCAACAGGCACAACTAAGTTAATATGTCCTACGCGATCTCGACGAACTTTCTTTTCAGTAACTTCTACACCACAACGATCACAAACAATACCTTTGTATCTAATACGTTTGTATTTTCCACAAGCACATTCATAATCTTTTACAGGTCCGAAGATACGCTCACAAAACAAACCATCACGCTCAGGTTTATGTGTTCGATAGTTAATGGTTTCAGGCTTGAGTACTTCTCCACGAGAGTTTCCAAGGATAACTTCCGGAGAAGCCAAACCAATTGAGATTTTATTGAATTTTTTTTGAGTAATGATATCGTTATTTCTAGCCATGGCCAAGTGTAGTCTTTAATTTAATTATTCTTCCAATCGAATGTCAAGTCCAAGTCCTTTTAATTCATGCATAAGCACATTAAAAGATTCTGGTAAACCAGGTTCTGGCAAAGTATCACCTTTAACTATGGCTTCATAAGTTTTTGCTCTACCTATTACATCATCAGATTTAACTGTTAAAATTTCTTGAAGTGTACTAGATGCACCATATGCTTCCAATGCCCAAACTTCCATTTCTCCAAAACGCTGACCTCCAAATTGAGCTTTACCTCCTAGAGGTTGTTGTGTGATCAATGAATACGGACCAATAGAGCGTGAGTGCATTTTGTCGTCAACCATATGTCCTAATTTTAACATATATATTATTCCTACTGTTGCGGGTTGATCAAAACGTTCACCAGTTCCACCGTCATATAAATAAGTATGTCCATATAAAGGAACCTTTCCTTTTTCAGTTAATGCATTTATTTCTTCAATTGTAGCTCCATCAAAAATTGGAGTTGCATATTTCTCTCCTAAATTCTGACCAGCCCAACCTAATACTGTTTCATAAATTTGACCAATATTCATTCGAGAAGGAACTCCTAAGGGATTTAATACAATATCAACGGGAGTACCGTCTTCCAAGAAAGGCATTTCTTCTTCACGTACAATACGCGCAACAATCCCCTTATTTCCATGACGCCCCGCCATTTTATCTCCAACTTTAAGTTTACGTTTTTTAGCTATGTATACTTTAGCAAGTTTCTTTATTCCAGCCGGAAGTTCATCTCCAACACTAATCGTGAATTTTTCACGTCTTAGTGAGCCTTGAAGATCATTCTCTTTAATTTTATAATTATGAATCAAATCAGCAATCATCGCATTTATTTCTTTCGTAGTAGTCCACATTCCCTTGGTTAGGTGAGTGTAGTCTTCAACTCCTGAAAGTAATTTGAGGGTGTATTTTTTGCCCTTTGGCAATACTTCTTCGCCTAAATCATTTTGAACTCCCTGACAAGTTTTCCCATTAACAATAGTAAATAATTTCTCAATCAATACATTTTTAAATGCATCAAACTTTAGGTCATAAGTATCTTCTAGAACTTCTAACTCTTGTTTATCTTGATTTCGCCTGCGTTTATCCTTAACAGATCGTGTAAAGAGTTTTTTATCAATTACAACACCTCTTAAAGATGGAGGTGCTTTCAATGAGGCATCCTTAACATCCCCTGCTTTATCACCAAAAATAGCTCGTAATAACTTTTCTTCTGGAGTAGGGTCAGATTCTCCTTTTGGTGTGATTTTGCCAATTAAAATATCTCCAGGATTGACTTCAGCTCCAATACGAATCATTCCATTTTCGTCTAAATCACTTGTAGCTTCTTCACTGACATTCGGAATATCATTGGTCAATTCCTCTTCACCTAATTTAGTGTCACGAACATCTAATGAATACTCATCTATATGTATAGAAGTGAAAATGTCTTGTCTTACTACTTTTTCGGAAATAACAATTGCATCCTCAAAATTATAACCTTTCCAGGGCATAAAGGCTACTTTTAAGTTTCTTCCTAAAGCCAATTCTCCAGCCTCTGTTGCATATCCTTGACATAATACTTGACCTTTAATTACACTCTCGCCTTTTTTGATAATCGGCTTAAGATTGATACAGGTACCCTGATTTGTTTTTCTAAACTTAATTAAATTATATGTTTTTATATTTCCATCAAAGCTGATTAATTCATCTTGATCAGAAAAATCATACTTTATGGTTATTTTCTCTGCATCAACATATTCAACAACACCGTCATTTTCTGCATTTATTAGTACTCTGGAGTCTGAAGCTACTTGCTTTTCTAATCCAGTTCCTACTATTGGAGATTCAGGACGTAATAAAGGTACAGCTTGACGCATCATATTTGAACCCATCAAAGCACGATTTGCGTCATCATGTTCTAAAAAAGGGATTAAAGATGCTGAAATAGAAGCTATTTGATTTGGTGCTACATCTGAATAATTAACCTGTTCCGGAACAACAACTGGAAAATCAGCTTGATCTCTGGCAATTACTTTTTCATCTAATATTTTACCAGATTTATCATAATTGATATTTGCTTGTACAATTAATTTATTTTCTTCTTCTTCTGCACTTAAATAAGTTATTTCTTTTAAATTTATTACACCATTTTCAACTTTACGATAAGGTGTTTCAATAAATCCTAGATTATTAACTTTAGCAAAAACCCCTAAAGAAGAAATCAGACCAATATTTGGCCCTTCAGGTGTTTCGATAGGGCATAATCTTCCATAATGAGTATAGTGAACATCACGGACTTCAAATCCAGCACGTTCTCTTGATAGTCCACCAGGTCCTAACGCAGATAGTCTGCGTTTATGTGTGATTTCAGCTAGCGGATTAGTTTGATCCATGAACTGTGATAACTGATTAGTTCCAAAAAAACTATTAATAACAGAAGACAATGTTTTTGCATTAATCAAGTCAATGGGAGTAAAAACTTCATTATCACGAACATTCATTCGCTCACGAATAGTTCTTGCCATACGAGCAAGTCCAACTCCAAACTGGGAGGACAATTGTTCGCCTACAGTACGAACACGACGATTAGACAAATGATCTATATCATCAATTTCTGCTTTAGAATTAATTAATTCAATCAAATACTTGATGATGGTAATAATATCTAATTTAGTCAATACTAGCTTGTCCATCTCAACATCCAAGCCTAGTTTTTTATTCATCCTGTATCTTCCAACCTCACCTAAGTTATAACGTTGGTCAGAGAAAAATAATTTATCAATAATTCCTCGAGCCGTATCTTCATCTGGTGGCTCTGCGTTACGTAACTGTCGATAGATATGTTCTACTGCTTCCTTTTCAGAATTAGTAGGATCTTTTTGCAAAGTATTATAAATAATTGCATAATCAGACATATGAGAATCTATTTTATGAAGTAGTATGGTCTTAACATTTGCTTCTAAAATTTCAACAATATGGCCTTTTTCTAAAATAACGTCACGATCAATAATGATTTCATTTCTTTCTATTGAAATTACCTCTCCAGTATCTTCATCAACAAAATCTTCATGCCATGTCTTTAAAACACGAGCTGCAAGTTTTCTTCCTAATACTTTTTTAATACCTGTTTTGGATACTTTTATTTCTTCAGCAAGATCAAATATTTCTAAAATGTCTTTATCACTTTCAAACCCAATTGCTCTGAACAAAGTTGTAACAGGTAGTTTTTTCTTACGATCAATGTAAGCATACATAACACTATTAATATCTGTAGCAAATTCAATCCATGAACCTTTAAAAGGAATTACTCTAGCAGAATATAATTTAGTTCCATTAGCATGAAACGATTGTCCAAAAAAGACTCCTGGAGATCTATGTAATTGAGAGACAACAATTCTTTCCGCCCCATTTATGACAAATGTACCGCTAGGGGTCATATATGGAATTGTTCCTAAAAAAACATCTTGTACTATAGTTTCAAAATCTTCATGTTCTTCATCTGTGCAATATAATTTCAATCGCGCTTTGAGAGGAACAGAATGAGTTAATCCACGTTCAATGCATTCTTGAATAGAATACCGAGGAGGATCCACAAAATAATCTAGAAACTCTAAAACAAAATTGTTTCGAGTGTCAGTTATTGGAAAATTTTCTTTGAAAGTATTGAAAAGACCTTCTTCATTACGTTCATCGGATTTTGTTTCTAATTGGAAAAAATCCTGAAATGATTTGATTTGTATATCCAGAAAATCTGGATACATCGGAGTATGTTTTGCTCCTGCGAAATTGATTCTTTGACTCTGTTTACTTGGCATCTAAATTATATTTAAGGGTCATACTATTAAAGGGGGCAAGCACTATAAAAGGGTTTAGGCCTTTGGAAAATCCAAAAGCCTAAACCTTTATTGGTATGAATCGAGACTATTTAAGCTCAACCTCTGCACCAGCTTCTTCTAAAGCTTTTTGAAGCGCATCTGCTTCATCTTTAGCTATTCCTTCTTTCACAGGATTAGGTGCATTATCAACAAGTTCCTTAGCTTCTTTGAGCCCAAGACCTGTCAATTCTTTTACTAATTTTACTACGGCTAGTTTAGAACCTCCAGCTGCTTTAAGGATTACGTCAAATTCTGACTTTTCCTCTACGGCCTCTCCTCCAGCTCCGCCACTTACTGGCCCAGCAACTACTGCTGCTGCTGCAGGCTCAATACCATACTCATCTTTTAAAATCTCAGCCAACTCATTAACGTCTTTTACTGTAAGGTTAACTAATTCTTCCGCGAATTTTTTTAAATCTGCCATTGTTACTTATTTATCTGTTTAAATTATAATGTGTTTGTAATAGAATGCATACTTTTTTTCGGTCAGGATTCACGTTCTGAAAGCGTTTGAAGTATTCCAGATAGTTTCCCACCTCCTGACTGAAGTGCAGAAATTACGTTCTTGGCTGGAGATTGTAACAAGGATATAATATCTCCAATCAATTCATCTTTAGATTTAATCGCTACTAGTGCATCGATTTGATCATCACCAATATAAATAGATTCTTCAATGAAGGCACCTTTTAAAATCGGCTTACCTGACTTTTTTCTAAAGTTTTTAATCACCTTTGCAGGTGCATTTCCCGTATCGGAAAACATTAAAGACGTGTTACCCTTAAGGATTTCCGTCAACTCTCCAAAATCGTGGGTGGAAGCTTCCATCGCTTTGGCAAGTAAAGTGTTTTTAACCACTTGTAATTTAATGTTTTCTTTAAAACATGCGCGTCTTAAGTCGCTTGTTTGGGAGGCGTTTAATCCCTCAATATCAGCTAAATAAAGTGTTTTAACACCAACTAAAGCCTCTTTAAGGTTTTCTATTGCGTCGTTTTTTTCTTGTCTAGTCATTAATTAAGTTTAGTGCGTTAACTCATTTTGGCATCAATTGCAATACTTGGGCTCATAGTGCTTGACATGAAAACGCTTTTAACATATATTCCTTTGGTTGTTGAAGGTTTTAATTTCTCTATAGTTTTCAACAATTCATCGGCATTTTCGTAAATTTTATCTTGTGTGAAAGATGCTTTTCCAATTGCTGCATGAATAATTCCTGTTTTATCTACTTTGAAATCAATCTTACCACCTTTAACATCACTTACGGCCTTCCTAATGTCCATAGTAACTGTTCCAGTTTTTGGGTTAGGCATTAAGCCTCGTGGACCTAAAACACGCCCTAAGGGACCTAATTTACCCATAACACTTGGCATGGTTACAATTACATCAACATCAGTCCAGCCATCTTTTATTTTTTGCAAATATTCGTCTAATCCTATGTAATCAGCTCCAGCTTCTTTAGCTTCAGCTTCTTTGTCTGGGGTTACAAGCGCAAGTACACGGACGTCTTTACCTGTACCATGAGGAAGTGTTACAACTCCACGGACCATTTGATTGGCCTTCTTAGGATCTACCCCTAAACGAATTGCTAGATCAATGCTCGCATCAAATTTTGTGTTGGTAATTTCTTTTACCAAACCAGAGGCTTCTTTGAGCGTATAGATACTATTAGGATCTACTTTAGCTCTAGCTTCTTTTTGTTTCTTAGTTATTTTAGCCATTGCTTAATATTAATAAATTAAAAGGGTGCTTGTCCAGAAATAGTGAAACCCATTGAACGTGCTGTACCAGCAACCATTTTCATGGCAGACTCTACAGTAAAGGCATTTAGATCAGGCATTTTATCCTCAGCAATGAGTTTTACTTGATCCCAAGTGACTGAAGCCACTTTCTTTCTATTGGGTTCTCCAGAACCTTTTTTAGCTTTGGCTGCTTCCATCAGTTGAACGGCCGCTGGCGGTGTCTTAACAACAAATTCAAATGATTTATCTTTATATACAGTAATCTGGACAGGTAATATTTTACCTGGCTTATCTTGAGTTCTTGCATTAAATTGTTTGCAAAATTCCATGATATTGACTCCTGCAGCACCCAGCGCGGGTCCAACCGGTGGCGAGGGATTCGCAGCACCTCCCCGAACTTGTAGTTTTAAAACTTTACTTACTTCTTTTGCCATTGTCTAATTAAAATTTCGGATCGTGTGTAATAGGAAGCTTAACACTAAATCCATTTTATTGATATAACATTTATAATTTTTCTACTTGCATATAACTGAGCTCTAATGGTGTCTTTCTTCCAAAAATCTTAACCATTACCTCTAATTTACGCTTCTCTTCGTTTACTTTATCTATTGCACCAAAAAATCCATTAAAAGGACCATCAATAACTTTTACATTTTCTCCTATATTAAAGGGAATTGAAATATGCTCTGTTGCGAGTGCTAACTCATCAGCTTTACCTAACATACGATTTACTTCTGCTTCTCTCAAAGGAATAGGTTCTCCTCCTTTTGTTTCTCCTAAAAATCCTATAACATTTGTTACTGACTTTATAATATGTGGAAGTTCTCCAGTCAAGTTTGCTTTCACCATTATATATCCTGGAAAATAAACTCGTTCTTTATTGATCTTTTTACCCTTGCGTATTTGAATTACTTTTTCAGTTGGAACTAAAATGTCCTCTACCAAATGATCGTAACCAAAACGTGAGATTTCAGACATAATATAGTCCTTAATTTTCGCTTCTTGACCACTGACAGCACGAACAACGTACCATTTTTTATCATCAGTAACTGTTGTCATATTTATCCGATCAAATTAAAATAAAATTGTATTGCTCTAGAAAGAACCGTATCTGCCCCCCAAATTAATAATGAAAAAATAACTGAAAAAACAAGTACTATAACGACTAAACGTTGTAATTCTGAGCGTTCTGTCCAAGAGACATTATTTTTAAGCTCCTCAAAGGAGTCTTTGATATATGATATAAAAAGCTGCATACGTTACCTTTCTTATTTTATGCACGGGTTGAGAGGCTCGAACTCCCGACACCTGGTTTTGGAGACCAGTGCTCTACCAACTGAGCTAAACCCGTTTTTATTAGACACAAAAGGAGTTCGAAAAAACGAACACCTTCAGTATCATTAAAAACATTTTGATTAGTCTAGGATTTCAGTCACCTGGCCTGCTCCAACTGTTCTTCCTCCTTCTCGAATTGCAAAACGCAATCCTAGGCTTAAAGCAATAGGCTGAATCAATTCAACAGTAATAGTAAGGTTATCTCCTGGCATAACCATTTCAACACCGTCAGGAAGCGCAATATTTCCTGTTACGTCCGTTGTTCTTACATAGAACTGTGGACGATAGTTATTATGGAACGGAGTGTGACGTCCTCCTTCTTCTTTTTTAAGGATATAAACTTCAGCTTTGAATTTTGCATGAGGAGTTACAGAACCTACTTTACAGATAACCATTCCTCTTGATATATCTGTTTTTTCGACACCTCTTAAAAGAATTCCTACATTATCACCAGCTTCACCACGGTCTAATATTTTACGGAACATTTCAACTCCTGTAACCGTAGACTTTAATTTTTCAGCACCCATTCCAATGATATCAACATCATCACCAGTGTTAGCAACTCCTGTTTCGATTCGGCCAGTGGCTACTGTACCTCTTCCTGTAATTGAAAATACATCCTCAACTGGCATTAAAAAGTCTTTTTCAACATCACGCTTTGGAAGTTCAATCCATGTATCAACTTCTACCATTAATTTTGTAACAGAATCAACCCATTTTTGTTCTCCATTAAGGGCACCAAGAGCAGATCCTAAAACTACAGGAGTATTATCTCCATCATAATCATAAAAAGAAAGCAACTCACGCACTTCCATTTCTACTAATTCAATTAATTCTTCATCATCAACCATGTCAGCTTTATTCATAAAAACAACTAGGCGAGGTATGCCTACCTGACGACCTAATAATATATGCTCTCTAGTTTGTGGCATTGGACCATCGGTTGCAGCAACTACCAAAATTGCACCATCCATTTGAGCAGCACCAGTAACCATATTTTTAACATAATCGGCGTGACCTGGACAGTCAACATGAGCATAATGACGATTTCCCGTTTGGTATTCTACGTGAGATGTATTTATTGTAATTCCACGCTCTTTTTCTTCAGGAGCATTATCTATTTGATCGAAGCTACTCGCTTCTGAAAAACCTTGGTCGGCAAGTACTTTTGTAATTGCTGCAGTAAGGGTTGTTTTACCATGATCTACGTGACCGATAGTCCCAATATTTAAGTGGGGTTTTGACCGGTCAAATTTTTCTTTAGCCATAATTAGTGTTGTTTCAATGTTATTTTAGGAGCGCAAATTTATGAATTTTTTTTATTTCAATAGGTTTTTATTAAAAAAAATGATATAAAAAATGATATTTAAGTTTTAATATGTTTTTTAATTGAAAAATAAATTTATATGGTTATTATTGATATAAACAATAATACAAGGTTACAAATAAAAATAACACCAAAAATTCTTTTAAGTGAGTTATGTAATTATTCAATCCTTTTTTAATTTCTTTGAGTTTTAAATCAATGTTGACTGCTATTATCATTCCGTGTTACAATGAAGCAAATCGATTTCCATTAAATCGTTACCTATCATTTTTAAAGTTTAAGCATAAAGTCATACTTTATTTTATAAATGATGGATCTACTGATCAAACATTTGATGTATTGTCAAAACTCAAAAAGCTAGCTAATGATAAAATACAAATAGTTTCATTAACAAATAATCAAGGTAAAGCTGAGGCAGTTCGATGTGGAATGCTTGAAGCTCAGAAAAACAAGAATATTTATCGCTTTGCCTACCTTGACGCAGACCTTTCGACTTCACTTGAGGAATGTGTAAGTTTAGCAAATAGAGTTGATTCTAAAAAAGAATTGATTTTTGGATCAAGAATTAAAAAAACTGATAACAATATCAAAAACAAAACTTCACGTTTTATAATTGGTAGAATTATTGCAGCTTTCATTTCTATAATCTTAAAAATGCCAATATATGACACTCAATGTGGATGTAAAATATTTACTTTAGAATTGTCGAAAATAATTTTTAAAGATCCTTTTATAACTTCATGGCTCTTTGATGTTGAAATATTTTATAGACTTATTAATAAATTTGGAAGAGAACAAACTCTTGAAAAAATACAAGAAGTACCCTTAAAGGAGTGGATAAATACCGAGGACAGTAAAGTCTCTTTGAAATATGGCTTCAAGGTTTGGTTTGATATTTATAAAATATACAAATATTATGATTAAGCTAACAATCAACACTCAGAATAACAGACTAATGGCATCCCTCTTTTGGATAGTTGTTTTAACTAGAGCCGTTTTAAATGCTGTGATACCCTTAATGGATAAGACAGAAGCTCGCTATGCTGAGATAGCAAGAATTATGGCAGAAACCCAAAACTGGATAATACTTCAAATAGATTATGGCATACCTTTTTGGGCAAAACCCCCACTTTCTTCTTGGTCAAGCGCCTTAAGCATTTCTTTATTTGAAGATTCTGCTTTTTTCGTTCGATTACCATACTTAATAGTTTGTGTATTTATTGGATTATGGATAGGTAGATTTACAAAAAAAAATAATCACTCCCACTATTTTCCTGGAATTATTCTATTATGTATTCCAGAGTTCTATATTCATGCAGGGGTAGTTTCTACAGATGTTTTTCTTATGCTGAGTACAACATTAACTATGCTCTCTTTCTGGAAAATGATGAAAGAAAAAAGTGTTTACTATTGGAGTTATTTATTTTTCATTGGATTAGGGTTAGGTCTCTTAGCAAAGGGACCTATAGTTGGTCTCTTAACATTACCCTCTATTTTTTTATGGTGCCTTTTGCAAAAAAAACTTATTAGTGCAATCAAAAAAATACCTTGGTTTTCTGGAATATTTTTAATGCTTATTATAGCCTTGCCTTGGTATGTTTTAGTAGAAATTAAAACTCCTGGTTTTATAGACTACTTTATTGTAGGTGAACATTTTAATCGTTTTTTCAATTCTGAATGGGTTGGAGACAAATATGGCTTTCCAAAACAACAGCCTTTTGGAATTGTATGGGGGTTTTTAATTTCATTTTGCCTTCCCTGGTCTATACTTTTAATTCGTGATTTTTGGAAGAAAATAAAAACCATCAAAAATGACTCTTGGGGACTTTATTTATGGTTTTGGATTCTTTGGACACCTTTATTCTTTACTACTTCAACTAGTCTGATTCATCCATATGTTTTACCAATAACAATACCTATTGCTCTCTGGATTGTTCATGTATGGAAAGACACCAAAAACCAACAACTTTTTTTGAAAATTAGTTTAGGTATCCCTATAATAATTTTATTAATTTACTCAAGTGGAATAACAGATCCTGTTTTTAAAAACAATACAGACAAGTATTTAATTATTCAATCTAAAGATAAACCTATATATGCATTAAATAAAAAAACCTATTCCAGTCAATTTTACTCTAAAGGAAAAATTACAGTTATTGACTCTTTGGGACTAAAAGAACTTATAGATAACGAAGTTTTGTTTTCAGTTGTAATTGATCACAAGTTTTGGCATTCATTAGGTCCTGAAATAAAAAAATCTTTGCAAATTAAAGCGGTTCACAATAAAAGAGCTGTCTATGGGTCCTATTGACCATGAAAAGTTAAAACTATAAATAATATATTAAATATTGTTTTAAATGAAAAATTATAAAAAATTATTTTTTTGAGCGTAATTCAGTCAATATAGCCTTTAATAATTCCTTTTGATCCTCAAGAAGCTTAAGCATTTCTCTGTCTGTAACTTTCTGTTCGATTGTGCGTGTTTTGTTGAAGTATTTCATATTATTTCATAAATTAATATTCAAAGATAAAGAAAAGCTAAAGACTTAATTAATAGTTTTTATCCACTTATTAGCAATCTATTTATTGATGTGATATTTTATCTCTTTTTTATTAGGGTAAATTTTAAAACTAAATTTTAAAATTTTTTATATTTGAAATATGAAAAAGTTTTCTTCTCTTACTTGGGTAGTAATAACAATTTATTGTTTTATGCTAATTGTTCTTTTAATTAATATAGTATAAAAATCAAAAACTCATTAACCTAATCCCACGAAATAATGTGAGACACGTTAATTTGTGTATCTATAATTTCTGTGGTGACTATCCTACTTAAAATGGTATAATTTTTTATCTTTAGATTATGAGACATATACCATGGATAATCATAGGCTTAGCTTGCATTATAATCCCTTACTTGTTTTTAAAATGGTTATATGCCTTTTAGGCAAAATTAAACCTCAAAAATTTAGTTAAGCTCAAGAAACGAAAGATTCATTGAACAAATAAAAAAACCTCAACCCAGAATATAGTTATGGAGTTTCAAGCTTTAGAATAAATCAGGGATACCGTTATGAAAAAATTAACCTAGCTGGTTTTTATCGTCTATTTTTCAGATTAAAAGAAAATACAAGAACCGAAGTCATTTTTACAGAATTTTTTACATGTTTAAACTTTAAATAAGTTGAATGTTATAAATATGGAATAGAACTATATCCTTCTTGTATGTTGGATTGTGAAAGTAAGATAATACAAGAATATTTTGAATTAAGCGTGTGGAGTATTTCTATGGGATATAAATTTATCGATTTCAATGCTTTTATTTTTATTGGTGTAAGGCGATATTTAAATAATCAATGTATAAATTCATAGAATAGAGTTCGTTTTTTATGATGGGAAACACTTTTAAACTGAAAAAATAGAGCGTTAATTATTGGAGTAGAATCCAAGAAAAAAATTATTTTCTCTTTCTTCTGTTAGCGGTTTTATCACCTTTTGTTTTGGGCTTATTATACTTTCTGGCAATTTTAAATTTATAGGACCCCCCTTGGTTAGTTTTTTTATTTTTAGCTTTTTTTTCTTCCATTAAATTTTTATAAAATAAGACATACTTTTAGTTAAAAATCCTGTAAACAATAAATAACAATTAGGGTATGTGATTTTGAAACATATATTATCTTTTAAATTTATTTCCCTTGAAAACAAACCAAAATAACATGATACTTAAATAAGACACATATGCTATCCCTGCGACTTTCTCATTCACTAAATTAATTAATACAGTAAATACTATTGTTGAAGATGCAGCAAGTATTAAAAAAAACTTTTTAAATAGTATTAGATAATTCTGGATATCAAAAAACTTTCTTTCTTTTTCAGACATAGTATTGTAACCGCTCAAAAGATATTTCGCATTTTCTTTATTTAATCCTAAAGCTAATAATATAAAAATTATGTCAGTGATAAAAACTCCTATAAATAGTGACCCCATAAAATATTTAAATAAAAAAACGAATTTAAGATAAATAAGTGAATCTCTATTTTTTAGAACGATTACTAAAACATTAAAAAAAGTGAAGAAGAATTTAAATTATAATTGGAGTTAGAGTTCCTTTTCAATATAAATTTAATATTATCTAGATAATGTTAAAAACACCACCTAAAATAAATTAAAGGGTTAAAGCTTTAAAAATTTTGATCCCTTTTTTAATGAAAAATATTCGTTTTTATCTGATGCCTTTCAATTTCAAAAGGCTACTTCTTATTAGTAGAAATCCAAATTACTCCAAAAAACATAACTCCTATTGTAATCCATTAGATAATTGTTGGAATGTCAGGTGCAAGCACAGGAGCTCCATTTTTTACTGTATGTCCAGTAAAATCAATCCAACTTTTAGCTGTGGATGAAATTGCTTTTCCAGAAGCTTTCAAACTTGAAATCTGGTAAAATAATCCTTTCTTGCTAAGAGTTAAAAACTAACCTACTTGTATTCCAAAAAACATTGCACACAAACAAAAAATAGATAAAACTACTTAAGCATAAGTAGGAGCATTCAACTCTTTACTTCTTCTAATTAAATAAAACGCAACTGAAGGCATTAATACTTCAGCAACAGTATAAATTACATTATTTATAAAATTTAGGTTATTAATTTGATAGATTTCAAACTCATTCATTTTTATTTCATTTTTGGTTAATATCTAATTAAAGTAATCTATAGAAATAGATTTAATTATTTTTAATGAAGTAAAGAAACATATAACACCAGATATATACTTTAAAAGATTAGACCATAACATTATCAAATAATAAAGCTTGAATTGCTGTTACTTTTTATATTTTTAGCTAATGGAAAAGAATATCCTTGGAAACCAGCTTATTTCTTGCTGTATAAATCCTATTACTGGTTATTTTAGAGATGGCCTATGTAGAACAATTTCACAAGATACAGGAACACATACCGTGTGTGCTTCAGTTACCCAAGAATTTTTAGAATATTCCGCTTCAAGAGGCAATGATTTAATTACACCTGTACCCCATTGGAAATTTCCTGGATTAAAAGCTGGTGATAAATGGTGTTTGTGTATTTCACGATGGTTAGATGCTGAAAAAGTTGGTAAAGCGCCACCGATTATTTTGGAAGCAACACACGAAAAAACTTTACAATATGCTTCATTAGAGTTATTACAAAATTATGCTGTTAAAGTATAGTTCTTGTCGTTATTGGAATTTTAATGGCTCTTTAAATAAATAATTGGAATAAATAGAAAAAAAATAAGATCAAATTTAAAACCCTTCAATCTATTTATGAAAATTTGATTTTACTTATTATTTTTTTGTGAATCGTAAGTTCCTAACTCGCCTATCCTGAATTAAAAAGCTACTAATTTTTCCGAACTTCCTTATAAACTGATAACCTTGAACCTTATTCCCAAAAACATCTTTACAAACAGGAGATAAAGTTTTTAATTTTTGATTATTTCGAAAAACAACTAACTGCTTGTCCTCTGTCTGAATGGTATAGGATACACCAACTTCGGCACTATAGTATTCCCCAGTAAATTCTTCTAATTTAGCCGTGGAATGATATGTGTCAACTTTTTCTGTTTGCAAAACTTCTAATCTTTCAATAATAACTGGAACAGCTGTTTTCTCGTCAAAAATATATCGGACAATTGGAAAACCTTTACGAAAAAAAACATTATTTGAAGTGGGTATGAGCTGATAAAATAGCTTATCCCATAATTGAGTAATCATCAAGGTATCGTTTTTTAGGGTACTTTGTAAACGAAGATGTGGCTGTTCTTTCACAGAGAAAAGACCTGTATATTTTTGTAATTGATTGGCAGAAAGCTGGATAGAAACATTAGAGGGGATCGCTTCTTGAATTTTTTGATTTCCTTTTTCTTTAGGAATCATCAAATCTATTAAAGCAAAAAATTTAGGCCCAGTCAAAAACTCTGGATTGTTAGCCATAACCACCAATGTTTTTTTTAAGGATGGAAAGCGATATAGCACACTCCGAAAACCTCCCCATGAACCCATATGTTGTACCACCCGCTTTCCTTTATTTTCTTGTATGAATAAACCTCCTGCATATTCTATGGTGTCTCCATTATTTAAAATACCTTTTTCGTGTTGTCGGTCATTTAAAGCTTGACCACCTACTTTTTTATCATAAAAATTATTATCCCATAATAGGAGGTCTTCTAGTGAAGTGTAGACCTGACCATCTCCACCTAACGCAATATTGTAAAAATGTTTTTTTTCATAAATACTATCATTAACTGGTGTATAACCTGTTGCACTATTTTTAACAATGCGATTTGGGTTTTCTAAAATAAAGCTATTCTGCATTCCCAATGGTTCAAAAATATGCTCTTGAGCAAAAGTACCAATAGATTCTCCAACTACTCTTCTTATAATAATGGCTAAAAGTAAATAGCCTCCATTGTTATACATAAATTGTTGACCGGGAGGGAAATTGCGCTCTTTCTGTCGAGTCATTACATCGAGTCCCATTTCTTCTGTAAAGATATTTTCAAATGGAATCCCAGCATAAGACGTAATTTCTATATAATCTCTCAAACCACTAGTATGGTTTAATAGATGTCGAATGGTTACTGTTTCTTCCTGATAAACAGGCATCTCGGGTAAGTACTTTTGTATCGGATCATCAATAGATAGTTTACCTTGCTGCTCCAATAAAAAAATACAAGCAGCTGTAAATTGCTTGGCAATAGAACCTACATCAAAAATAGTCTTTGATGTTATCGGAATATCATAATCTAAATTGGCTAAACCAAAGCTTTTTTGGTACTTGATTTTACCGTTTTCAAAAACTCCGATGATAGCACCAGGACGATTTTCTCTCTCTTCAAAAAGATTGGATATTTCTTTTTCTATTTGAGCAAAAGTCATGCTAAAAGTTAAACTGAAAACTAAGGTTGAAATAAGTCTTTTCATTGTGTTAATTTTATAGTATTACGACAGTAGTCAAAATATTTATTCAATAAAGTTTAAGGCTGATAAATCTTTTAATAATCTATCTGAACCCAATGCCTTCATGGTTTTGTTATATATAGCTGACGTGTCTTTCTTATTCAAAAGAAGGTTTGCAGCAATGAGGCCATAAGTTAGTGAGCCTTTAGCACCAATACCTGACATACCCCCCGCAAGTACAAAATTTGGATCAATGACGGAATCATGTAAAACATTTGTTACATAAGGTATTTCTGTCTTCGTCATAGAATAGACACAAGAGTATCCACTATAAAATTCCAAGTCATTTTCGGCTATGGGTAAACTAAGCGATCTTAAATAATTTATTGTGTTTTCTTTACTCCACTTAATTTCTTGCAAGCTTAATTCTTTTTGCCAAACTGAGTTCAGATCGTTAATATCAGTTCTCAAAAAATGCCCTCCAACTTTTATAATTGGCATTCCTTGGTCATCATACTTTTCTATCATTGAATAAAATATCTCTGAATCCATGTAAGCTACAGGATAGAATTCATGAAAGCGATTTTGTTGTTCTTTAGTTAAGCTTTCATAGGTATCCCTTTTGATTTTAAAGAAGGCTAGAAATAAACGTTTGGGTCTTATCAACAATTCAAAATATGGTGCTATATCTCTTACCAAATTTCCGTTAAAGGGACCAGCCGCAGCAACAATATTTTTACTGAATAATTTTTCAGTTTCTCCAGTTTTGGAATTTATAATTTCAATTTCATAAATTCCATTTCCCTTTTTTAAAATGGTAACCTTTTCATTATAACGGATTCTGTTTCCCTTTTTTCTGATACCCTGATGAAGTTTTGAAATCAAGACCTCGGGATTTAGGGTTCCTGAATACTCCTTATACTCTCTTATAACCACTGACGAATTAGGAATACTCATCCCGAAAATTTCAAATGCTTTTTTAGAATTTGGTGCATATTCATATTTATCTGTTTGGCCATCAAGGAGTATTTCCACTTCTTTTAGTTGAGCCTTATCATAGATATAAGTAACAGGAGAAGTAGTGTATATATCTTCCATTTGGTGTGTTTGACCCTTTGTATCCTTATTTAAGTAATCTATTAAACCTTGTGTCTCACGAACTGAAGTTTGTTGCAGATATGAAAACATGTCACTTTTTGGACCCAAACTTCTTGAAATACGAGCTTCCCCAAGACTTGAACCGAACGTATAAACTGAATCTTGTTGTTCAATCAATAAAACCTCTTGCCCACATTTAGATAATTCCCAGGCAGTTGAACTACCAATAAGCCCACCTCCAATCACAATAATATTTTCTACTTGTTTAGGTTTCTGACATGCCATAATGCAGATGGTAAAGACGAATAATAGACATATATTTTTCATAGTTATAGATTAATGCTTTTTATCATTCCGAATTATTTTACCTTGTTTCATTACAAAATGAACTGTCTTTATTGACTCTATGTTGTTAAGCGGATTACTTTTGAGTGCAATTATGTCGGCATAGTAATTAGATTCAAGGATTCCTCTTTCTTTATCAATACCTAAAAGTTCAGCTGATTTAATTGTCATTGCCTGCAAAATATAGGAAGCTGGTATTTCAGCTAATTTCCACGTTTCTAAAACTTTAAGGCCTGATTCTACTCGGTTTAATTCTGGGAGGTTAACAATAATATCTGTTCCAAAAGCCATTGGAGTTCCAATTTTGTATGCTCTTTTAAGTCTATTCATAATGTTATTATTTAATGTTTTAGCTAAAGTAGAGTCCATGCCATAGGCATACAAATTGTCATAGGAAAAGTCTGTACCCACTAAAAATATTCCTTTATCTTTCATTGATTTAAGCTGTTTATTGTTCAATTCAAATCCGTGTTCAATGCCGGCTGCCCCAGCTGAAATTACATTTGTTGCAGCTAAGCCCCCAATTGCGTGAACAGTAACTTTTATGTCGTATTTTTTAGCCTCGTCAACAGCTGCTTTAATATCTTCTTGATTATAAATTCCGTTATCACCAGTTACCAATTTTATCACAGTTGCACCATTATAAATATTCTTTCTAACAGCTTTCTTTATTTCATCAGGAGTATCTGCATCTAGATATTCAAAATCCCAAGAATGTGCATGTTCAGGATTCACATCCCTAGATTGCCCACCGTAGGGAGCAATAATTTTACCCGCATATACAATAGTGGGACCTTGTATCCAGCCCTTCTTAATTGCTTTAATAATAGCAGCGGTGGCATAGTTAGCATCATTACCTATTTCTTTAATTGTTGTAAAACCATTATTTAAAAATTGTTTGGCAACTACTGAGCCCCTTATCGCTCTCAGAGACGTACTTTCGTTTACATACATCTGTTCTAATTGAATATTTCTATGAGAAAGGTTATCAGTTATATGAACATGACAGTCCATAAGTCCTGGTAAAACCCACGAATTAGATAAATCAATTATTCTATCTGTATCACTAAATTTTGGATTGATTCCAATTTCTTTAATTTTTCCATCTTGAATAACTATGATTTGGTTCTCTAACATTTTACCATTTCGAGCATCGAAGAAATGACCAGCCTTAATCACAGTATTTTGTGCATTAACAATTAAAGAAGTTAAAAGAAAGACTAAAAAAAAAAATATTTTATTGACCATTATTGGTGAAATATTGTTGTTAAATTGAATTGTTTTTTTAAGAATCATTATTTTTATTTTCATCATAAATTAATATAATAAAGTATCTAAAGAGTGTCAATTATGTTTTTCAATCTGCCACCAAGGTTTTGTAATAGCTGCTTTTACGGGATATACTTTATCCAGAGTTTTCCCATCATAAAGCACTCCGTTTTTCATCACATACTTTATTGAAACAGAATTTTTTATATTGACTAAAGGGTCTTTGTCTAAAATTATTAAATCTGCCAACTTACCTTTCTCAATACTACCTAGGTCAGCTGTCAAACCTAGTGCTTTTGCTCCGTTGATGGTCGCCGCTTTTAGGACGTTATGAGGGGACATACCTCCTGAGGCAAGCAACCACATTTCCCAATGGTTTTGTAAACCTTGCATTTCTCCATGTCCACCTACTGCAATATTACCACCAGCAGTCATTATTTTATTTGCGCCTCTTGCCACATTTGCCACATGGTAATCTTCTTCTCTAAAATATAATAATCGAGTTGCCGTATTATCATATAAAGCATCATTTGGAAAAAAGCGTCGCAGCTTTTTATTTTCAAAAGGGTTTTCTTTGGCAAAATATTGATAGATCGGCAACGGGCCGCCGAAACTAACCAGTAAAGTAGGCGTGTATTGTATATCCGATTGTGCAAAAAGCTGAACTACATCTTTGTAAATATGTGCATTTGGCAAAGAATGTTCATTACTGGTAAAGCCGTCCAATACGTGGGTAATATCCTGCTTCGTATCTGCACCACCTTCCGCGATAGGCATCAATTGCAATTCTTTAGAAGCTTGTATCATCCAATGTCGTTGTTGACGATTTCCGACGAGATAGGATTTGATATAGTTGGTTTTATAGCGATTCTTATAAATCTCCAATCTGGATTTTGTTTTTTCATAGGAAGTCAATTGGTCAATAATAAATAGTCCTGGTCCTGTTGAGTAAATTCTTGGCCCATCTACCAAACCTGCCGACACCAGATCAGAATAAATAAATATATCTGAAGCAGCTTGCGGGTCTCTAACAGTTGTGGTTCCATAAGCCAAATTGGAATACATAGCAGGTGAAATTGGTGCTAATACTCCAGTATTTATTTTAAGATGAGCGTGAACATCTATAATACCTGGCATAATGACTTTACCAGACAGATCTATTATTTCTGCATCTAAAGGGATCGTAACCTTTCCAAAAGCACCAACGTCTAATATGCGATTGTTTTCAATTACAATTTCTGATTTTTGAATAATTTCATCGTCTTTCATACTAATACAAGTCGCTCCTCTTAAAACAACTGTTCCTTTCGGTTTGACCCGGGGAAAGGTTAAATTAATATTTTCTTTTTGATGTAGCATATCTAATTTTTGATGAATAGTTGCTCCAGTTGTCCAAAGAGCTGTCATTCCATCACTTGACCAGGAATAAGTTTCTGGTCGGTCTGCTGCTAATAATTGTCCCTGTGCAATGGCATTAAATGATAGCGGTGTTTGTAAATCGGCAAAGGAAGAATCCATAGTTATATCAACCTGATAAAGTGTGCCTTCATTCGTTAGAAAAAGGAGCTTAGTTCCACCAATATTGACTTTCATTTCTTTGGCAGGAATGAGGCTTTTAGCGATAATTTTTCTAAGACTTCCCAATTGCTGATACATAACTCCCGAAAATCCAGAGGTAGCTAAGATCCCTTTACCATCTCCTGCATATTGAGGATACAAAAAGCCTCCTGTTACGCCAAAGTTGCTTGTTTGTCTATCACTTAAATTGATTTCAATAAACTCTGCCTCATTGGGAAATGGTATGTATTGGGTTTTACGTTTGATGCCTTCGGAAGTCCGATATGCTAAAATACGGCGATTGTCTTTACTAATGGCGGGTGTTGCATAAAAAGCAGATTCCTTGGTAATCTGTTCAGTCGATTGCGATTCAATAGTATATTTCCAAAGATGCCCACCCGATTCGTTCCACGTGCAGTAAACCAAGAAAGTACCATCGTGTGACCAAGTTGGATAGCTCGCCCAATCATTTTTATTGGTTATTGGAATGGCTTTATCTTGACGACTGTTCTTAATATAAATTTTTCCCATTGCTGAAAACGCCAGTGATCCATTTATAGCAAGCGCAGGCTCTTGCACAAACCTTGATTTCACCTGACCTTCGTCCACTCCATGTTCATAGTGTAAAGGTTCGGGCACCTCCATTTCTACCATTACCTTAAATGGTATAATGGTATCTTCTCCATTAGCTAAATTAATTCGATGAATCATTCCACCATAAGCTGCTATGATAGACATGCCATCAGGTGTAAAAGTATAATTAGGTAATACATCACGAGTTGCCCGTGCCTCTAGTTCGTTAGCAACGAATGGAAAAACTAACCATTTTTCTTTATCACTTTCCATATTGCGTAAGCGCAAACCTGTTTTGCCCCTACTCATTGCTCCATATGCTAGCCATTTTCCATCTTTTGAAATACGAGGTTTCATAGCATTCCCTTTATCTATAAGTACCTTTTCGATGAGTTTGGTTTTATTGTTGTAAAATTTGATTTCACTGGTAGCACCTTTTCTCATGCCATAAGCGCGAGGAGTGATGGATGAAAAATAAAACCCTAAATTTTTAGAATGTACTGTTCCCATATAAGGACCTGGAGCAGGGGTGGAAATGAGCCTAGATGCTGCACCATTGTTATTTTCAACTAACAGCGTTTTCTGCTTTGTGGATAAATCAAAACAATAAAGATTTGCCTTTCGATAAAAGCCGTCTGTGATAACCGTAACTAGGATTGATCTACCATCCCAACTCCATTCGGGAGAAACCAATAATTCCTGATTGTACTCTGTAATTTGGCAAGCATTCTTTCCGTCGAAATCAGCTATCCACACATTATCTGCACCACTTTCATCGCTAATAAAGACAATGTTTTTACCATCCGGAGAAAAACGAGGTTGGGATTGAAAAGCATTTCCTTCAATCAATGGTTCAGCAGTTCCTCCTTCGATCGGAAGATTATAAATATCACCTAACAATTCAAAATTAATGGTATTACCATCTGGGGACACATCTAATGCCATCCAAGTTCCCTCGTCGGTTTCAAAGGATATTTTTTTTTGTTGAGCGGCTAAATTTCCAATGCTTAAATAGATAAATATTGTGAATAGGTACAAATGAAAATTATAAGTGTATTCTTTCATCATTTTGATTTAAAGTTATATAAATCTAACTTATTTGTGTTTTCTCTTCATCCATTTGCCCGGTAATTGGCCTGTCATTTCTTCTTGTTCTAAAACCATTATTCCATTAATCAAGACATACTTAACTCCACTTGGAAAATGATGCGGGTCAGTATAGGTCGAATTGTCTTCAATAGTATCAAAATCAAAAATAACGAGGTCGGCAAAAGCTCCATCTTGAATACGACCACGGTCTTTCAATCCTATTTTTTCTGCGGGTAAATAGGTCATTTTGTGTATTGCATTTTCTAGAGTGATTATTTTTTTATCGCGAACAAAATGTCCAAGTACTTTCGGAAAAGCACCATAACAGCGAGGGTGTGGGTGTCCTTCTCCAAAGTTGAGTAAATCACCGTCAGAATCAATCATGGTATTGGGATGTTGTAGAAAATACTCAATATCTTGTTCTGACATTGCATGGAAAATTCCAATAAATCCGCCTTTTAATTCCAAATCAAGTAATATGTCAATACCTGTTTCTAAGGTCAGAGGTAACCCTATATGTTCAGCATAATCAGCTAGTGTTTTACCAGTAAAAGCAGGATTCTGCTCGAAATTTCTGAATTGTATCTTAGTTAGATCTTCTCCACCGGCATCCCTTTTGAATAGTTCTGCCATTTCCTCTTTTATCCTAAAGGAAGTCGTTTTATCTGCTAGACGGTTTCGCAACCCTTCCCGCCCTCCTTCCATTGCCCATTGAGGGATTAGAATAGAACTCAATGTGCTGAAAGCAGTGTAGGGATATATATCATGGCTAACATCAATACCTGCTTGTTGAGCAGAATCAATTAATGTCAATGCTTTTTCAGCCCATCCCCATTGGCTTTGTCCAGTAGCTTTCAAATGGTTGATCTGGACAGGAATATTCGCCTTTTTTCCAATGTTGATGGTTTCTCTAATAGATTTTAATAAACCACTACCTTCATTACGCATATGGGTAAAATAGACACCATTGTATTGAGCGGCAATCTTAGCCAATTCCACAATTTCGGCTTCGTCGGCATAATTACCCGGGACATATTCTAAACCTGTAGATAATCCCAAAGCTCCCTGTCTCATGGTAGCATCCACATAATACCTCATACTATCCAACTCTTCTTTTGAAGGTGCTTTATTCTTTAGTCCCATTACCTGTTTTCGTATCCAAGAATGACCTGCAAAATAGCCCACGTTAGGGGCCATTTTAAGAGTATCTGCATAACCGTCCAATGGAAAAGCTTGGTCACCACTATGCAAACTTGCCATTAAGGTGGTGATCCCCTGACGGATAAAATTTTCTGAAGTTGGGTACTCTTGAATATTAACTTCTACATTGGTATGCATATCAATAAACCCAGGACTTACGATTAATCCGTTTGCATCAATGAGTTTGATTGCCCGGGCGGGATCTATGTTTTCTTTAGAAATTTTTACAATTTTATCTTTCTTAATAGCAATTGAAGCTCGGTAAGTTGCTGCACCTGTTCCATCTACTACCATTCCGTTTTGGATAATTAGATCGTAGGGGATGGCTGTTTTTTTACAACCAGTAATTGTTAACAATCCAAATATTAGAAAGAAAATAGTACTGAGTGTGTGATTTTTCATTGTGTTGGTTTTAATATTCTTAAATATAACGAAAATTAATAATGTCTAAACTCTATCTTTTTCTTTGCGAAATAGATAGTTTTGAAGGTTAGTTTAACATCTTTAAGAGACATGAAAATACCTAAAGGTTATATGCCTGTAGTTTAAAAGAAAACCCTCTGGAATTAATTAGAGGGTTCTTGCTTTAATATTTAGCTGTGGTTTAAAACAGATAGACAAATTATTTTACACGTTTCATTTCTGCTTTGGCAGTGAAACCAGAACCTTCTGGACCAATAGTTTTGTATTGATAAATGAATATATCTTCATTCTCGATCATTAAATTCAGTTCCCAAGATTCTACGAACATCTCTTTATTTGAGTCCAATCCACTTTTTACTTGATTTGTTACTAAACTTATAATTCCACTTGTATTTGATTTAAGCTCTGCAACAGGACGATTTTGTGCTGCACAATAGTGTGTTGCTAAAATATTCTCATTGTGAAGGTTAAAAATGGTCATCATTTCATTACCTCCCTCATTACTCTCTTCTAAAAGTGCGCTTCCATTTGAACGGATACTATACTGTAAGTTTATGGGTTCAGCGTCTTTATTGGAATAGTTAATAGTTCCCACCCATTTACCTTCGAGTTGTTTTAGTTGATTAAAGGTGTCTTTATCGTCAGTTGCAAAGGCATTGGATATAAAAAGAAGGGCTGTAACTAATAGAATTTTATTCATTTAAATTGGTTTATGATTAATAATATTCTAATATAACAAAAACTCTATAATATATTAACACCCTGTTTTGTTTAGGTCTCTTGATCATGGTATGAGGTCTAGCCTCTGACTAAAGGTCTAATTGAAGATTTTAGTCAAGCATTTTAAAACTTATTCAAATCTAATAAATCTGACTTAAAACTGTTCGATTTCACTCCTCTTCGCTCCACAAGAAAATCTCCTAATGTGTTTATGAACAATATATTAGATTCTTTTACTATCAGTATTTACACAATTATTATATGGTAAGTGATCTAAAAGTCAAAAAAATCTTGAATAAAAAGAATGGTTTTGAACTCCATTAGAGTTGTTCGTTAAATTATTAAGGCTGAAATATATTACCGGAAGGACTTCGAATTTGTTAAAAAGTTCAGTAAAAAAATTAATGAACTGTATGAATTTTATGTAAGGTGATTTATTTATTAGAGCCAACGAGAAGATTCGAACTGCCGACCTCTTCCTTTCTAATGTTTGTAAGAAAGACAAATCAACTTAAAAGAATAATCAGAATATTTCTCATAGTATTGGTTTTTTGATACCCGCAAAAGTGGACAGGTTTTATATTGTAATAACTTTACTTACAAAACGACCTGATTTTCCACGTCTTAATTCTAATCGTTGTGCCTTGTTAAATTCTTCACGTGTGAATTTCTTACCATTTACATAAAGTGTTGAAGCACCTTCAGGAAATTTTAATGTTAGTAAGCGTTTGTCCATTATTTAAATATGATAAAACAATATTAATTTTATTTTTAAAAAAATATTTATGATGAAATAAATCCATGTAGTAAATTATTACTTTATTACTGAAATTTAGACTCAATAAATTTTATAAATGGGTTTAAAAAAAATTCTTGATAAACCAATTTAGACTCGAAAAAAATAATATTATTACTATTTATTGGATTCACTCACTTTTGTACTCTTCTTACCCAAAAAGTCCTTAATAGCCTCATCAAATATCTCCTTTAAAGTTGTGCTATTGCTTTCTTTATAGTCCTGTAATCTATCATATAGCTTTATCTCCATTAGAATAGACTTACTAATTAATTCACCTCTTTTCATCATAATTTCTTTAAGCTAACAAAAGTATTAAATGTAAGCCAGCGAAAGTATTAAATGTGTTATTATTTTATCAATCATATGGTGTGAATGATTTAAACGTCAAGATAAATGTGCTGAATGTCAAGGCTTAAATAGACCACCATATTAGAGTTGGACGTTAGAATTAATAAGCGTTAATACATACACTATTCCGTAAAATCCAATCAACCTAAGTCAATAATACCGTTAAATCCTCCGAAAATATAACCTCTGCTGCACTTCTAAAACATTGATATACATATCATAACCAAACACCTAACAATCAGGCTATTATGAATATAATCAGCATCCGATACGAATCAGCATTTGTTAATAAGTATATTAAAAGTTCACTAAATAATTTATGTGCTGGATGGAATGTTTGTGAAGTCAAGCTATGATTGAGCCAACGAGCAGATTCGAACTGCCGACCTCTTCCTTACCAAGGAAACGCTCTACCCCTGAGCTACGTCGGCAATAAAAAGAGAGCGAGAGACCGGGTTCGAACCGGCGACATTCAGCTTGGAAGGCTGACGCTCTACCAACTGAGCTACTCTCGCGTTAAACTGACAAAATCAGTGATGATAATTACATTGTAAAGATAAAAAAACTTAATGGTTTTTATATAAATTAACAAGTGGGGAGAGCAGGATTCGAACCTGCGAAGTTGAAAACAGCAGATTTACAGTCTGCCCTCGTTGGCCGCTTGAGTATCTCCCCTAGTTTGAATGATTGTATTATTAGAAATATTAATGATTTATTCTGAAATTAATTATTAATAACATTCTTTTCATTTAGAGCCGATGGAGGGACTCGAACCCACGACCTGCTGATTACAAATCAGCTGCTCTAGCCAGCTGAGCTACATCGGCAATTAATACTACATAAAGGCGTTGCGAAAGGTTTTTAAATTTAATTCTCAATGATTTTAAAACAAATTCACAACCAAAGTCACAATATTGCTTAAAGAAAACCCTTTCACTATTTCAATAAACTGGTGGCAAAGATAAAATTATACGCAACAAAAAAAAGGAATAAGATTGAAATAATTTATCTGACTGTAAACTGTAAAATTTAAAAAGGTTAAAGGTTAGCTTGGTTAATAAAAAACTCCTTAATTTAATCAGGAACTTTACACATAACAACGTAAAATTATGACTATTTACAATTACCTATTAGTATTTGAAAATTTATACCAAGTTTCTGTTTTATACTGATCTGATGTGTTTAAAATTACATTGGGAAAATTTGATTTATTTGGAGAATCAGGAAAATGTTGAGTCTCAAAACAAAACCCAGCTCTTTTTTCATAAGCCTTTAAATTCTTTGATTTCAGAGAACCATCTAGAAAATTACCTGTATAAAACTGAATTCCTGGTTGATCTGAAAAAACATCTAATTGTATACCAGATTTTAAGCTTTTAGCCTGAGAAACTTTTCTAATGCCCTTTTGAGAATTGTTTAGAACCCAACAGTGATCATATCCTAAACCATATTTTAATTGATTATTTTGAAGATTAATGTCTTTTCCTATTTTTTTAAGCTCTCTAAAATCAAAAGGAGTTTTATTAACACTTTTAAATTCACCCGTCGGAATTAAACCTTCATCTATCGGAAGAAAAAAATCCGCATTGATACTCACCATGTGATTTAAAATATCCCCTGAACTTTCTCCTGCTAAATTAAAATATGAATGCTGAGTTAAATTAATAATAGTAGGGGAATCAGTTACAGCTTCATAGATGATTTTTAGCTCATCTTTACTATTTAAAATATAAGTTACGTTTACATTTAAATTACCCGGATAACCCTCTTCCATATCTCTTGAAAGGTAGTTTAACTTTAAACCTACATATCCCTTTTTTATTATTTCCTCAACAGACCAAATGACCTTGTCAAATCCTTTTATTCCTCCATGGAGAGCGTGCTCTCCATTATTGGTTTTTAGTTGATGTAATTTATCACTAACATTAAATCTGCCCTTATAAATTCTGTTTCCATATCTTCCAATTATTGCCCCAAAATATGGTTGCTTATCTAGGTACTGGTCTAAATGATTAAAGCCTAAAACGATATCAATTTTTTTTCCTTCAGAATTTGGAAAATTAATATTTGTTATAATACCTCCATAGTTAATTACCTCTATGGACATTGAACTATTTGATAATTTGTATTTATAAACTTTTTCTTCAGAGGTTAATGACCCAAAATCACTTTTTTCTATCTTCATTATAGGAAGGTTATTATTAAAATAATATGAACTTATGGAGAATACACCACTTAATAAAAAACACTTTTATAGTTTTTGATAAAAAGTTAATACCTTTTACTTTAAAAGTAACCGATCTGACTTACACCTACTATTGAATTAAGTTTCAAATAGTTTTTTTTAGACAAAAGTTCTTGTTTAATTCTGATTTTCTCTTTTCGCTTCTTTAGAATTCTTTCCGCACTATTAGCTGCAGATGATATCCCTTCTTCAAATGTTTTACATATTTTTTTTACCACAACATTATTACCAGGAATCGTAATCTTTATTTCAGCCTTTTTGTTTTTTTTATCAGAAGTATTCTCAACTTTTGTAAAAACATAGATTTCAATAATTTGATTATAAAAATGAGAAAGTTTATCTAATCTTTGAATTACAAATTCCTTAAGCTTTATATATGCATTATAATTTACAGCTCGAAAATGAATTATTGTCATAATTATTTATTGTAAAAAATTAAACTATTTACTCTTCTCCCTAGGGTGTGCGCTTTTATATATTTCTTTAATTTTCGCCATACTACTATGTGTGTAATGCTGGGTAGCAGCAATACTACTATGGCCTAAAAGGTCTTTAATAGCATTTAAATCAGCACCTTGATCCAGTAGATGTGTAGCAAAACTATGCCTTAAAACATGAGGACTTTTTTTAGTTTTGGTAGATACATTACCAAAATAATCATTTACAGTTTTATAAACAAAACTGTCTGATAGTTCTTCACCTTTTTCTGTGATAAAAAACAAATTTTTTTTACGATAAATTGATAACTTTTTCTGAAAACTCAGCAGCTGAAACAATAGCTTTTTCATCTCAGGTAAAAGGGGTATTAAACGTTCTTTATTTCGCTTTCCCAAGACCTTTATTAAATCTTTAGACAGATCTACATTAGATACCGTGAGGGAAATAAGCTCACTTCGTCTCACGCCTGTATAATAGAACAAAGCTAATATGGTTTTTTGTAATTCACCTTTATAAGTATCTGGGAAAAATTCTGAGTTTAAAACACTATTAACTTCCTCAACCGAAAATGGCAATTGAACTTTGGAAGCCATTTTTAAAGCTTTGTGCTCTTTTAGTGGAGATACTTCTAAACTTCCTATTTTCATCAAATATTTATAGTAGGAACGTAAAACGGAAATTTTTCGATTTACTGTCCTTGTACTATTTTTTTTTTGAATTAAATCCACAATCCAGATTCGGATTTCACCATAAGAGACACCTATCAAATCACTTTCACCCTCCTGTTTTTCTATAAATAATTTGTATTCTTCTATATCGGAACGATAAGCTTTAAGAGTGTGCTCTGAACACTTCTTTTCTAAATAAATATAGTCTAGGAAGGGATTAATCGACATAAAACAACGTTATCATATAAAGTTAAAAACTTATATATGATAACGTTGTTAATAATGTAATAAAAAGTTAAATACTTTCGTTATCTCTTAAATTCTGAATGTATTGTGCTTTTTGAATTTTTTGACGATTTCTCACAGAAGGCTTAATAAACTGCTTACGTGATCTAAGTTGACGCATAGCTCCTGTTTTATCAAATTTTCTTTTGAACCGCTTTAATGCGCGGTCTATATTTTCTCCATCTTTAATTGGAATAATTAACATAATGTAGTACCTCCTTTCATAATGGTTGCAAATATAACTAAAAGAAGGAAACACACTACTTTCTTTTTGAAAGATTGAGTATTATTTTTAGCGCAAATTATAAAAATTTCTATTCTAAGAATTTAATCATTCAAGATTTTACGTGCAATAACTAGTTTTTGAATTTCACTAGTACCTTCACCAATAGTACATAGCTTTGAATCTCTGAAAAATTTTTCTACTGGGTAGTCTTTCGTGAATCCATAACCTCCATGTATTTGAACCGCTTCATTAGCAACTTTAACACAAACCTCAGAAGCAAAAAGTTTTGCCATAGCCCCTTGTTGAGTTACATTTAAATTTTGGTTCTTCATTTCAGAAGCCTTTTGGGTCATCAGACTAGCTGCCTCTATTTCTGTCACCATATCTGCTAACTTAAAAGAAATTCCTTGAAACTGACTTATAGATTTTCCAAATTGTTTACGCTGTTTAGAATAAGCAAGCGATGCATTATAAGCACCTTTAGCAACCCCCAGAGAGAGAGCAGCTATGGATATACGTCCACCATCTAATATTTTCATGGATTGAATAAAGCCGTCTCCAACAGGACCTAAACGATTTTCGTCAGAGATAATACAATTATCAAAAATCATTTCTGCTGTTTCTGAAGCCCGCATCCCTAACTTATTTTCTTTTTTACCAGAAGTGAAACCAGGTATTCCTCGTTCTACAACAAATGCGGTCATTCCTCTATTATCTCCCTTTTCACCATTACGAGCAATCACTACTGCAACATCTCCTGAAATTCCGTGAGTAATAAAGTTTTTTGTGCCATTCAATATCCAAGAATTTCCATCTTTACGAGCTGTAGTACTCATTGATTTTGCGTCAGAACCAGTGTTATGCTCAGTTAATCCCCATGCACCAATCAAATTTCCAGAACATAAAGCTGGCAACCACCTCATTCGCTGTTCTTCATTTCCAAAAGTATATATGTGATTTAAACAAAGAGAATTGTGAGCAGCAACAGAGAGTCCAATGGAAGGGTCAACAATAGATATGGTTTCTATTAAGGTTACATATTCATGATATCCCATCTCTGAACCTCCATAAACTTCTGGCAATAGCATTCCCATAAAACCTAATGACCCTGCAGTTTTAAAAATTTCTTTTGGAAAATACTGTGCCTCATCCCATTCCAAAACGAAAGGTTGAATATGTTGAGCTGCAAAATCTCTTGCAGAGTCATAAACCATCTTTTGAGTCTCAGAAATTTTAATTTCAGGTCGTAAATTAAAATCGGTCATAGGTTATTTTTTGATACAAATATAGTTTTATTCTTAAATGTTTATTTTAGAAATTTATGAAAAGTATAAACAAAAAGAATTATTAAATTTCTTTATTTTATTCTTTTTTTAAACTTGAAATAGCTCCCAAATATGAATTAAGCTCTTCTTTAACCCTAGGATATAGTATTAACAAACCTATCATATTTGGAAAAACTAAAGCTAAAATCATAGCATCTGAAAAAGCCCAGACTGAAGACATATCACCTGCAGCACCAATAACAATAAATATTAAAAATAAAGACTTATAAGTAAGTTCTGAAACTTTACTTTTTCCAAAAATATACATCCAGGATTGCAATCCATAATATGACCAAGAAATCATTGTCGAAATAGCAAATAAGACGACAGCGATTGTCAAAAATGGACCAGAAAATGTAATATATTTTGCAAAAGCTGCAGCTGTAATTCCAGCACCTTCTGCAGGAACACCGTCAATCATGACTACTCCGCCAACTCCCCCATAATCAAAAACCGTATTATCTCCATTAAATATAATTATCACTAGGGCAGTCATCGTACAAATAACTACTGTGTCTATAAAAGGTTCAAGAAGAGCAACTAAACCTTCAGAAGCAGGATAATTAGTTTTCACTGCGGAGTGAGCGATTGACGCAGATCCGGCTCCTGCTTCATTAGAAAATGCTGCACGCCTAAATCCGGTAATTAAAACTCCTAACAATCCTCCAAGTCCTGCTTGTGGATTAAAAGCTTGACTAAAAATCATCCCAAATGCATCATCAACAAAAGTGATATTAGTTATAATGATATACAAGCATGCAAGGATATACATTAATGCCATAAGCGGCACTACTTTTTCTGTTACAGAAGCAATTCTTTTTATGCCTCCAATAATTATAATACCCACCAAAACCATCATGACTACTCCGATAATAGTTCTGGCGCTACCTCCAGTCATTCCGAAAGAGTCAACTAATTGCATTGCAGCTTGATTTGATTGAGCTGCGTTTCCGCCTCCAAAAGAAGCTCCGATGCATAGAAAGGCAAAAATTACAGCTAAAAATTTACCTAGATTTGCATAGCCTTTTTCCTTTAAACCCTTTGTTAAATAATACATAGGCCCTCCATATACTGTCCCATCTTCTCCAATGTCACGATATTTAACTCCCAGAGTGCACTCAACAAATTTTGTTGACATGCCTAATAATCCACACAGAATCATCCAAAATGTAGCTCCAGGACCTCCCACAGCAATTGCTAAAGCTACTCCAGCAATATTTCCATTACCAACTGTACCGGAAACTGCAGTTGCAAGTGCCTGAAAATGACTTACCTCACCATCCTGATTATTACTAGTATCTGTTTTTTTTAAAGCTATTGCAGGATCAGGATGAACGAAATCAGGGTCATCGACCTTATCGTATTTACCTCGCACTGTATTAATAGCAGTAGTAAATCTTCGTACATTAACGAAACCAAAATAAACAGTAAAAAATAGTGCACCTCCCACTAATAAGAAAATTATTGTAGGGATTTCAGTACCAAAAAAATTATGTAGCACTAGTGCTTCCCACCAGTTGGCAATTGGAGTAAAAGCCTCATTTATACGTTCATCTAAGCCTCTATCTTTAGCAAACAGGCTGTTTCCGGAAAATACTAACAAAAGACTTGAAATACTCGTTTTATTTAGTTTAAGATTCATAAAAATTTTTATTATCTATTTGAAACTACCAATATCTTAAAAAGGAATATAATAACAAATTATAAGTGATTAAACATGGTATTTAGTTTGCAACTAAATTACCATTATATTGAAACATCTAAGCACTATTCAAAATATAATTGAAAAAACATAATAGATACATGAAGTTATAAATCAAAAACAGAACTTCTTTTAGTATAAATCATGTCTTTTAGTTTGAGCCAAAAAGCTAATGTTAAATAAAGAACAAATCCACCTATTAGTGTAGCAAAGGAGGCATAAATAAAAAATAGTCGGACACTTTTGACCTTCATACCTAAAACCTCTGCCAATCGGGTTGAGACTGCAAAGCCGTTTCTAGTAAAAAACATACGGATTTTAGAAGATTGAATCATAGGTACTGTTATATAATTTCATCTTGCCAATCTAAAATACCACCTAATAAATTATAACAATTTGTGAAACCCTGTTGGTTTAAAATTTGACAAGCTTTTGCACTTCTTGCTCCGGATCTACAATAGATAAAATAAGATTTTGATATGCTTAAGTCATTAATACCCGACATAAATTCCTGAGGATCTCCAATATTAAGAAGTATTGCATTCGGTATATGACCTGATTGATATTCCTCGGGTGTTCTAACATCTAAAACAATAGAATCTAAGCTTTCAGACTGTTTTAATTTCCATTCATTTTGAGTTAAATTCATAAATTTAATTTTTCATAAAAGTACAAACAGTTATTTGTTCAAGCAAATGAAAAATAATTTTGATTATAAAATTATAATATTACATTTGTATTTACAATACTTGTAGGTACAATAAAAAATGGAAGCTAAAGAAGTAATTATATCGATAATTAAAGCAAATTGCATATTAAATGACAAACTATCTGCCGCCTTAAAACCATTTAAGATTTCTTTACAACAATTTAATGTACTACGAATTTTAAGAGGACAGAAAGGTTTGCCAGCAAGCCTTTCTGAAGTTCATGAAAAAATGGTACATAAAATGTCTAACACTACAAGACTAATAGATAAATTAATAAACAAAACATTTGTAAAAAGAAATACTTGTAAACAAAACAGAAGAAAAATAGAATTATTTATTACCCCTTCAGGCTTAAGATTGTTGGATCAAATCGATTTGATTGTAAAAATCACTGAAGAAAAAATAATCGAAAAGTTAAATATTAAAGAAAAAGAAAAAATTGTTTCAATATTGAAACATCTAAACAATTAATTAACAAAATGAATATGAAAAATACTATAATAATACTGTTTATTTCAATCCAAAGCCTGTTTACATCTCAATCTTTCGGACAAGAAATGAATTTTGATACAAATTCAAGTAAAATAAAGTGGTATGGAAAAGAGTTTTCTGGAAAACAGCATTATGGATCACTTTCTCTTACTAAAGCCGAAATTAAAATGAAAGACGGGTTAATTATTGGTGGTACTTTTATTGTAAACATGGAATCTTTAAATGTTCAAGATTTAACAGGAGAATGGAAAGAAAAACTAGAAGGACATCTTCGTTCTGATGATTTTTTCTCTGTAGAAAAATTTAACACTGCCAAATTAACAATTGAAAAAAGTGTACTATTAAAAGACGGGACTCATGAAATAAATGGACAATTGACTATAAAAGGGATTACTCTCCCCACTACTTTTAAACTTTATACTAATAATGATGGTGCAGAGGCAAAAATGATTTTTGATAGGTCAAAATATGATGTGAGATTTAGATCAGGGAATTTCTTCGAAAATCTGGGAGATAAATTAATCTATGATGACATTGAAATGGATGTTACTTTAAATATAAAAAAATAATGAAAACTAACAGACCTAAATGTGGATGCGGCAATACTCAAAATATTAATGGATATTGTGACGGTTCTCACACCAAAAATCAATAATTACTAATTAGTGATTTTTGGCAATTTGTATTATATTTGATTTTTATGAATCAAAAAACAATTTATCTAACCTGGTGGAGTACGAATACAGAAAAGTAGTCGTAACAAACATTGGTGTAAAAATCTTAAGGCTTGTCATCACGACGGGCCTTTTTTAATTAAACAAAAATGGAAAAGTTTAAATTAAAATCAGAACATAAAAAAATAATTGCAGACATTATAACCCCTGTAAGTGTATATTTAAAAGTCAGAGATGTTTATCCACATAGTCTTTTGTTAGAAAGTAGTGATTATCATGAAAATAATAACGATTTTTCTTATATCTGCTGTAATCCAATTGCATCAATAGAGTTAAAAAATAAAACTCTAACGATTCACTATCCTAATGGAAAAGTTACATCAGAAGATCATAAAGAAGCGGGAGATATACCAGAGCGTATTCATAAGTTTTCACAACAATTTGAAAGCAAAAAGTTTCCATATAAGTTCATCAGTAATGGCATCTTTGGTTATATTGCTCATGACGCAATAAAACATTTTGAAAATATTCAACTAAATCCAGACAAAGAAGGACTTGAAATACCTGAGATTTTCTATGCAGTTTATCAAAATATAATTGCCATTAGCTTATTTAATCACGAGGCTCATATATTTTCTCACACATATAATGGAAATCACAATATAGTAGAAATTGAGAGGGTAATTAATAGTAAAAATTCAACCAATTTTTCTTTTAAAAAAATAGGGTCTAAAAACTCAAATCTTACTGATAATGAATTTTTAAATTATGTGAAAGTTGGAAAAGAACATTGTAATCGAGGTGATGTATTTCAGCTTGTGCTTTCTAGGCGTTTTTCTCAAGAGTTTAAAGGAGATGAATTTAATGTTTACCGAACATTACGCTCTATAAATCCATCTCCATATTTATTCTTTTTTGATTATGGTGATTTTAAAATTTTTGGGAGCTCTCCTGAAGCACAGTTAATTGTCCAAGACGGTCAAGCTGAAATCCATCCTATTGCAGGAACATTTAAAAGAACAGGTAATGACATACAGGATGCTGCTGCTGCAAAAGAGCTTACGAAAGATCCAAAAGAAAACAGTGAACATGTCATGCTAGTTGACTTAGCTCGAAATGATTTGAGTCGAAATGGCTCTGAGGTAATAGTCGAAAAGAATAGAGAAATTCAATTTTATTCTCATGTTATTCATCTTGTTTCTAAAGTCATTGGAAAAATAAAAAAGAATACGAATACTTTTCAAATAGTTGCTGATACTTTTCCTGCCGGAACTCTTAGCGGCGCCCCAAAACACAAAGCCTTACAATTGATTGACAAATACGAGAAAACTAAGCGAGATTTTTACGGTGGAGCTTTGGGTTATATGGACTTTAATGGCAATTTTAATCATGCTATTATCATCCGATCTTTTTTATCTAAAAATCAACAATTACATTATCAAGCAGGTGCCGGGATAGTTGCGAAATCAATCCCTGAAAATGAATTACAAGAAGTGTATAACAAACTTGGCGCTTTAGATAAAGCACTAAACCAAGCCGAAAAAATTTAATCTTATTTTTGACACATGAAACATGTTTTTGTTATCGACAACTACGATTCCTTTACTTACAATTTAGTACATTATCTCGAAGAATTTAATTGTAAAGTCACAGTCAAGCGAAATGATAAATTTAATTTAGATGAATTGGATATGTTTAATTATATTCTATTATCTCCAGGTCCAGGAATTCCAAATGAATCTGGGCTTTTAAAAGCTGCTATAAAACGTTTTGCTTCAACCAAAAATATTTTAGGGATTTGTTTAGGTCAACAAGCTATTGCTGAAGTCTTTGGTGGAACACTAAAAAATTTAGATACTGTATATCATGGAATAGCAACCCCTGTAAAAGTTATTGAAGATGATGTTTTATTTAAGGACATACCTAAGACATTTAATATCGGAAGATATCATTCATGGGTCGTGAACACTCCTCTCCCTGAAGGCTTGATTCCTACCTCATTTGACACATTAGGACAGTTAATGTCATTACGTCATAAAACATACAATGTGAGAGGGGTGCAATTTCATCCTGAATCAATTTTGACTGAGTATGGGAAAAAAATAATGGGGAACTGGATTAACTCATAAGAAATGAAGGAAATACTTAACAGACTTACACATCATGAATCACTTTCAAGAGATCAGGCAAGAGGGGTGATTATTAAAATAGCAGATGGAAAATATTCACCTATACAGATTTCTTCATTTTTAACTATTTACATGATCCGAAGTATCAGTTTAGAAGAATTAGAAGGTTTTCGTGATGCTCTTTTAGAACTTTGTGTTGCTGTAAATTTAAAAGATTTTGACACAATTGATTTATGTGGAACTGGTGGCGACGGAAAAGATACTTTTAACATTTCTACACTTGCTTCATTTGTAACTGCAGGGGCAGGTATTAAGGTAACAAAACACGGTAATTATGGTGTTTCATCTAGCTGTGGGTCAAGTAATGTATTAGAACATTTGGGCGTGACTTTCACAAATAACGAATCTGTTTTAAGACGTTGTCTGGAA